>JAEAME010000023.1_pt1 | contig 247827 bp, 208 predicted proteins | sample 8958731 | NCBI WGS metagenome assembly JAEAME01 (sample SAMN16933194, study PRJNA681113) | bioreactor sludge metagenome | isolation source: anerobic bioreactor sludge (Control) | place: India:Bengaluru | collected 2018-10-24
GTCAAATATGTTATGCTACGATGCAAAGTGTCAAATATGTTGTGCTATTTATCAAGTAATTCTTAAAAAATCAAAAAAAACCCGTAACTTGACAAAAATCTATAAATTAAATATTCAATGTGGAAAGGAGCAAATGAAAAAACACACTTTGGAATACAGGATGATCCAGGAAAATAACCGGCATAAAATTCCAGATTCAAAACTCTTAACGGGTTCGACTGCAGGTAAATTTCCAATAATCATGGATGACGGCAGAACGACAATATTTATTTCGGATAAAAACAAGGAGTCCGAAACAAGACAAAAGTATGAAGTGCGAAAAGATAACAGGGTTTATTTTAATGCTAAAAAATCTAAATAATTAATTCCCGGCCATTACAGAAGATCGAATAAATGTTGGGAAACTGCGTCGATTCAGGTTTTAAATACGTTGGGAATACGCTTACGGGAATCAAATAATCACATTTAATTCAGAATCTCTGGAAATATTGATACCAGTATAAACTTATTGGAGAAATTAAAAATTCTTTAAGTTTGTTTCGGATAGGTCAAAATAGATTTTAAATAAATATACAAGGTTGATAATGAAAACAAAACAATGGTACGAGATAATTTTTGAGAATTATGCCAGGAAATATGATAACGAGAATTTCACGAAGGGAACCATAGGCGAATGTGATTTTATTGAACAGGAGCTTGATGGTAACAAGTCCTTAAAAATATTGGATGTAGGATGCGGAACAGGAAGACATTCCATTGAATTATCAGGAAGAGGATATTCCGTTACCGGTATCGACTTATCAGAATCGCTTCTGGCAATGGCAAGAGAGAAGGCGGATAGAAAGGGATTGAAGATTAATTTCAGGAAACTCGATGCAAGAGATCTGCCATTTAATAATGAATTTGATGTCGCCATTATGCTTTGTGAAGGAGGATTCCCGTTGATGGAGACTGATGAGATGAATTATGCAATACTCGGGAATATTACAAAATCACTAAAAGAGAAAGGAAAAATAATATTCACGACATTAAACGGACTCTTCCCCCTGTATCATTCTATTGAAGAATTCTGTGCTTCAACGACCGCAGAAGGTAACGCTACGTATCGCAGTAATACCTTTAATCTGATGACCTTCCGTGACCATAATATCACTGAAATAGAAGATGATTCGGGAAATAAAAAAAGAGTTGAATGTAACGAAAGATATTACGTTCCGAGTGAAATAGCATGGTTGTTAAAATCCCTTGGGTATAAGAAAATTGACTTCTTCGGGGCTAAACTTGGTGCCTTTTCGAGAAATGATAAATTGACGACAGAAGATTTTGAGATGCTGGTCATCGCGGAGAAAATTCCGGATGCAGTCCGGTAAGTAATAATAAAAATGGTTTGTCTCTGCTTAAAATCAGCATCAAACGGAAATGATCATTACGCTTCATGGGAAGGTTCATTTGCTTTTTCCGCATGTGCCTGCAACTCTTTGATTACCCGCCTGATTTGATGTTCATTGCCGACAATCCATACCTTATCATGAGCTTCAAATGTGAAGTCCGATTCAGGATTCACAATATGTTCCCCGTTTCTTTCAATCCCGATGATCAAACCTTGCGTTTTTTCACGGATTCCTGATCCGCGTATACTTTGCCCGACCAGCGCTGCATGTTTCCTGACGGTAAAATGATGAAGCGCAACAGTCGGGTGAAAATCTTCATTTAAGGACTTTTCGCAGGAGGATTCAAGAAATTTTTTGAAATTATCAAGTTGCTCATCGTCTCCTATCACGGAAATTTTATCGGAAGGATATAAATGATTGTCACGGTTTGGAACGGGAATTACAAAATCGCCGCGCTCTATCTTGATTATATTCAGCCCGAATTCCTCTCTTATTTTTGCTTCTGCTAATGTTTTCCCGATATACGGCGATTGTGCATTCAGCTCAAACCTGGCAATATGTGAATTCCATGGGGTAAGAATTATATTTGAGTTCATTGCTCCCGATTCACGTTCATTGTAATTGGCGATAAATCTCGATTCAATTTTCCAGTAAAAAGCTTTGATCTTTTTAAAGAAAAGCACCAGAATTATACAGGTGATAATGATTCCCCACAAAGCGACCATAGGCGAGAATAGATGATAGAATAAGGAGGCGACATATAAAAACGCAAGGATAATTCTTGACAGCTGTAACAGAATAAACGGCCCCCGCCTGGATGCTTTCAGCCAAACTTTGATATACGCTTTATTGTGCGGTCTGCGAAAGGCAAGTGCCCATAAAAAGGGCGTCAGAACAGCAAGCGTAACAATTAAAATAAATATTTTATGCCATCCAAGACCTGTGAAGAATGGTTCAAGATATTTACCGCTCAATAGTATAATAGTGATGATAATCACGGAAAAGATCACTACATTGATAAAATATGAAATCAATATTTTTTTCCAGTCGCTTGTTCCGTTAACAGGTTGTGACTCCGAACTGGATGTTTTTAAAATCCTGCTTCGTTTTTTGGGAAGGATAGAATCTAACTTATTTGCGAGAGGTTGGGAAAGACGGATCATATAGGGAGTGAAGAATGTGGTGAGTACCGACACGGCCACGGCTACCGGGTATAAAAATCGGCTGGTAACATTCAGTTGAAGACCTAAAGCAGCGATAATGAATGAGAACTCCCCTATCTGTGAGAGACTCATCCCTGACTGGACTGCTATTTTAACAGGCTGACCGGAGATCAACGTTCCCAGGATCACGAAAAGTGGTTTGCCAAATAGTAATACCAATGTTGCGGCAACAATAGGTATAATATGTTTGATCAGCATTTGTGGATCTATCAGCATACCTACCGATACGAAGAATACTGCTCCGAAAAGAGTCTTGATTGATTTCGTAAGGTGCTCTATTTTCTCAGCCCGGGTCGTTTCAGCCAATATTGATCCCATAACAAAAGCTCCAAGTGCCGAAGAAAATCCCACATAGGTTGCCAGAACGACCATCAGAAAGCATAATCCAATGGAAATGATCAGCAGTGTCTCTTCATTTATCAGTGACTTGAGTTTTCTGAAAAGGGTCGGTATAAAAAATATCCCCGCCACAAACCACAGGACTATAAAGAAAGCTAGTTTTAACACAGCATAAACCATCTCGCTTCCGGAAAATGTTTTACTGACTGCCACCGTCGAAAGTAATACCAGCAATAAAACAGCTACCAGATCTTCAATAACCAGCACCCCTGTTACAATACCGGCAAATTTTTGGTTTCTCACTCCCAGTTCATCAAAGGCACGGATTATAATTGCAGTTGAGGCGATCGATAAAATTCCCCCCAGGAAAAGGCTGTCCATCGGGCTCCATCCCAACATTTGTCCTACCCAATAACCCAACAATAAGGTCAGCGGAACTTCCGTAATTGCCGTTAGAGCGGCTACTCCGCCAACCTTTAATAATTTCTTAAAGCTGAATTCGAGTCCAAGGCTGAATAATAAGAAAATGACCCCGATTTCTGCCCAGGTCTGAATGTTTTCCGGTCCGATAACAGTGGGGGTCAAGGTAAAATTTGGTCCCACAAAAAAACCTGCAACGATATAACCCAGGACCACTGGTTGCTTTAATTTTTTAAAAATGAGGGTTACCAGGGCAGCAATACACAGAATAAGCGCCAAATCTTGGATTATTGCCGATAGGTGTGCCATTTTTTTCTATTAAAGTGAATTAACGGATCCATGATCACTTTTGATCGTGTTCCCGGATCATTTTGTTTTACCCGGCGAAGTTCTAATTTTTTTTTTAAAAAATGAACATCGTTGCCTGAAATGATGACTGATCATGAAATCATACCATCGATTATTGCCTTTTCCGATCAGAGGCAGCGTTTGACATCAAGATGACTTCTGAGAGATTACAGATACGTGAAAAATGTGTAATATTGTCGTCAAAATCCACCTCTTTTCAGATAATACTGAATAGTGAAAAATCAATCATAATCAGTGTTTTATTGATAATAGAAACGCAATGAGACATTCTGTTGTCCGGTATATTGGAATTTTCTTTATGGCACTGGTCGTTTCATGCCGGGTGTCAGCCCAATCCTGGGATTTTGTAAAAGAAAAAGATGGTATAAAAATATACACCTGCAAGGATGCCGGAAATTCTCTGAAATCGTATAAAGGGGTAACGGATATTCATGCACCGGCAGAGAAGGTTTTTTCCATGATCGAGGACATCAATCATACGGAATGGTGGGATAAGAGCGTCAGCGGGATCAAGGTTCTTCATTATGAAAAGTACAAACTGGCGCAATACTATATGATCTATGATCTGCCCTGGCCTGTTACGGATCGCGACCTGTATGTAAATGTTGTATCAACATTCGATCCGGTTACCGGTGAGGGCAAGGTAAAAGCAACTCCTCTTAACGGAAGTTTCCCATCAAGCCACAACATGGTTCGCATGAAAGATTACAGGCAAACCTGGATCATCAAATCTGCGGGTCAATCGTTATGTCATGTTATACTCGAAGGTTTTGTCGACCCCGGGGGAAGCATCCCGGATTGGATCTGTAATATGGTGATCGTCGATTCACCTATTAAAGCTATCACCGAGCTTAAACTGGGATTGGAAAAAAAATGATGTTTTATTTAATGAAGACCCTCGCGTCAAAATTCGAGAATTCTCCGATCCATGGGGAATTTTTTTTCTCGCTAATCCCGCTGAAAAGTTAGGGGAATGCGCTCGCGGGATTTATATAATTATTTTAATTTTTTATTTTTTCGCCCTTTAATGGAGAATAATCTGATTTCGGTTCTCCATTTACCAGGATATTATCAAAATAGCACTTCATCCCGGTTGCAATATTCATATTTTCCACATTCTGAAGGTGGAAGTGCAAATGCGCTTCCGAAGAATTACCCGAATTTCCACACAGACCAAGCAATTTACCTTGTTTAACTTGTTGGCCTTCTTTGACCCTGATAGTATGCTTTTTAAAATGGCACAGATAAATATATTCGTTATTTTTCGTTTTCAATACTACCGTATTACCCGTAGCAAAGAAACTGTTCATTTCGCCCGGAATGTTGTCCTTCACGCCGTCAATTACCATGACGGCTTCTGCATCACAGGGAGAAAGTATATTCTCCCCAAAACAGTAAAAATCTTCATTGGATTGCCCGTTGGTTTTAAAGGATTTACCCGTTTTATCCTGTATCAAAAAGTCAAAAGCATTTTTCTGAGATTGTACTGCCACATGGTAATTATTTTCTTTGGTATCGCCACCCCAGAAAACGTCCCATTCTCTTTCAAAAGGCAGTATGAGTTTAGTGGTATTTCTCTCCATCACAGGTATGGTATCAGGTATGTAGGGCTTGAAGAATAACCCGTCTATTTTCATAGCTTCATTAATGGAGATATTCATAGCCACGGTTCCAGAGTTGAATTTTGTTTTATAAATCCCAACGGTTGATTGGTATCTGATAAAATCAATTGATACAATATCACCCAATTGATGCTTGAGTCCTGCTACCATAGCCTGTGTTTTATCAATGGGTATGGCATCCTTCATTTCCGGAGCAAAAAGATTGTAAACACTATCCGCCTGGTTACTGTTGTAAAAATGAACAAAGTTTTCAACTAGTCTTCTATACTCTGGTATCTCAGTTTGGGCTGAAACGTTTTTTGTATAAAACGCAATCAAAAACATCAGAATGATCAATCTCGTACTTTTCATAATATTGGGATTTTTTAAATGAGTGTCAACCACCGGTGGTATACGGTTCTTGCTGTTACCGAAGCGCCCCCGGCAGGTAGCTTTATTTGTTGCGGTGGACTTCATTGTTTTATTAACTTATATTTTTCAGGATTCATTGCATCATTAATTTGTATTATATAGACACCTTTATCTAATGCAGATACATCGATTTCAACCGGATTGAATTGATTTTTCAGTAAACATTGGATCAGTCTCCCTTGCAAATCATAGATCAGAATATTATGGCTAAGCTTTTGACCGTCAGGAAATTCAATAAATAACCGGTCACTGAATGGATTCGGAAAGATTTTAATTCCGGATATTGTTAAATTTTCTGTATTCAATATGATATTTATAACGCATTCACTATAATTTGGATTATTCCAGAGGATCGAATTATTTTCTTTAAAACAGGTCAGATAGGTCGAATCCGGAATTTCCGTCTCATATACTTTCGGGTTAGCGGGAAACAACGGACCATGAATACTCCCGATTTCCTGAATCCAGACCTCATTTAAATAAAAGGGAGGGATCCACGGTTCCTGAAAGTGGAACCGCTTATGATATTCACTATTTATCATAATGCTATCGATACTCTCAATTTTTAAATAATAATTTCCGAATCCGAAGCTATAAAGTACCGAATCGCCTGCCTGCAGATTAAAGTCGTACAAGGTGTGAACAGAATTTGCTGTGTTCATATAAAACACAACTCCATCGGTTTCTCTGATATTACCAAGATATGACAGATTTGAAATAAAATTAGTATCCGGGCTCTGGTACATTTTCAGCCATAGATCGGTTCCGATAAGGGTATCTCCGTTATAACCAAAAAGTTTTGTCGAAGTTTCTATAAACCCCGGATTTTGAGGATTGGTATGAGGATAAGTTTTTGCAACCGTCCAGACGGCATTTGAATCATCAAAGCTGATTGGATTTTGTCCAAGTGCCATTGCTGACACTGTGAGGAGAAATAATGAAATTAACTTTTTCATATCTCGTGGTGTCAATATTTCGAATTAAGTGTTGTGTGATTACATTTTATAATCAGGTTCTATAGTTCTTAATTCATTTTGGTTCATTTTGCAAGATTTGTCAGAAAAGTTTTCTTTCATGGCATGAACTTACTTATGCAAAGGGTACTTATAAGGACTATAACCTGATTTATTCCGTTAAAACACAACTGCCTGGCCGAATAAACGTTAAATGAAGTAAAAATCTAATACAAATATACAGTATATATTGAAAACTTCCCGGCTTTAAGAATATTTATATTTTCAGTTTATCCAACGTATTCAAACCCCCAACCTTCTGATTCATAGTCCATTTCGTTTTTTACCTTCATGCTCAGTTAATACACAATCTGTTGAAGGAATAAAAGTTAATATATATCAATAGATTTTTTGTAAAGATGTAAAAACCATTAATTTTACATAGTATTTCACTACTATCATTAATCAATTATATTACGTTCTTTAAAATACTTGATAGACAAGTTTTGTAAGTGTTTTGACCCAAATCACATCTTTTCCGTCAAAGCGCATATTTGAAGACTGTGTCAAACAATATGATGAAAACCATGATGTCTAAGAACTGGATTGTAAGCAATTGAATATCTTTGAGTTTATTTAGAGCACAAATGATTGTATTTATATAATGACCTTGAGAAATAATTAGAATTAAAAGTGCGGAGTCAGCACTTTAATCACTGACAAAAAAAGATGAAAAAGTTTACAATCATATTGATAGTTTTAATTGCAATGACAATTAAAACAAATGCTCAAATTCCAAACAATGGATTTGAAAATTGGACAGCAGTTGGCATTTATGAAGACCCAACGGAATGGGCGACTACAAACTCTTATTCGACAGGTTCGTTTTATGCTACAACAAAATCAACAGATCATTATCCGGCAACCGTAGGTCATTATTCCGTAAGGATTGAGAACAACACCGCTATTTTACCAAATTATTCCGGGCTTGGAATTATAGAAACCGGAGTAATAGGCTCATTGAATCCTGTATTTCCGATAACAGGGCATCCAACCAGCTTAACAGGTTATTATAAGTACGCTCCTCAAAACGGTGACACGATGCGTATTAAAATTCGATTAGCACTTAACGGAACAGAAGTTTCCAGTGGAGAATTAACCTCTATAGCTTCCGCATCAAACTGGACATCTTTTAATATTCCCCTCCAAAGCTATACGTTAGCTGATAGCGCATTGATTGTAATTTCTGCTTATTATGCCCCTAATTCCAGTTATATACCTCACGGTAATTCCGTATTATATATTGATAATCTCAATTTCGATAATCTGATTACTTACTTATCTGAACAGACTTCAGGAAACACCGCATTCAGTTTATATCCCAATCCTGCTTCTGATATTGTAACTTTGGATATTAACAACCCTAATAATACTGACTTGACAATAAATATTTATACTAAAATTGGCACTTTAGTTAAATCAGAAACATTAAGACAAAACCAATTACAAATTAATATCGGAGATTTAAGTAATGGAATCTATGTGGTTGCAATACAATCAAAAGAATGGTCGGGAAAACAAAAACTAATAGTACAAAGATAATATTGGCATCAACATGCACCTTGCTGCTAAAATGTCAAAATTAACAGGTTTTTGAAAATTTTGCTTTGCTGCGTTTGCGGTAAAATCAACGTTTCGAGAAATATTTTACCTATTCGATAAAAAAACCTGGAAAGCAATGCTTTCCAGGTTTTTTTTAATACTTAAGTGACTCCGGAGGGATTCAAACCCCCAACCTTCTGATCCGTAGTCAGATGCTCTATTCAGTTAAGCTACGGAGCCAATATGCCATAGTTATACACTTGCTATGAGGATGCAAAGATAATCTATTTTTGTTTTCTTCAAATGGCAAAAAGTTTATACCTTTGCACGTTCGTTTGGTCTGATCCCGGGTTGTGTTAATGATCTAAAAATTAATGAAATAACTGCTATATGATTGTCATTGGAAATCGCAAACTCACGGTAGGTGATTTCTTCAAAGTGCTTTTCGAAGGTGAAAAAATTGATATAGATATTGAAGCACGCCGGAAAGTTGAAGAAGATTTTGAGTTTCTGAAAGAGTTTGCCAAAGGGAAGGTAATATATGGTATTAATACCGGATTGGGCCCGATGGCTCAGTTTAAAATAAATAACAATCAGGAACTTGAACTTCAGTATAATTTAATCAGAAGCCATGCCTCCGGTTGCGGCGCTCCTCTTCCCGAAATTTGTGCAAAAGCGACCATGCTTGCCAGGATCAACACGCTTGTCCAGGCCAAATCCGGCATTCATCCGGAAGTAGTTGAACTGCTGAAACAACTCATCAACCGCGACATCACTCCTTACATTCCTGAGCATGGAGGAGTTGGAGCGAGTGGCGACCTGGTTCAACTGGCCCACCTTGCTCTGAACCTGATCGGGGAAGGAGAGGTCTATTACAAAGGTACTTATAAGGAGACAAAAAAAGTATTTGAGGAAGAAGGGCTGATCCCTATAAAAATGCATATCAGGGAGGGACTTGGCCTCATCAACGGTACCTCCGCCATGACCGGTATCGGGATGATCAATGCGATCCATGCGCGGAATCTGACGGATTGGTCAATCCTGGCCTCTGCCATGATCACTGAAATCGTGGAATCTTATGATGATCACTTTTCGGATGGTTTGAACCGGGCAAAATCCCATCACGGACAACGACAGGTAGCCAGCACGATGAAGTCGATCCTTAAAGACAGTCAACTGATCCGCCGGCGTGCAGACCATCTGTACAACAATGACAAGACCATCGAAGTAGAAGTCTTTAAGCACAAAGTTCAGGAATACTATTCCCTCCGGTGTGTTCCCCAGGTGCTGGGACCCGTCCTTGACTCGATCTTCTACACAATCCATATTCTCATGAATGAGGTGAATTCGACCAGCGATAATCCCATTATCGATGGTGAACATCATAATGTGTATCATGGCGGTAATTTCCACGGAGATTATGTTGCCCTGGAAATGGATAAACTCAAGATCTGTATTACGAAACTTTCAATGCTTGCCGAACGTCAGCTGAACTATCTGATGAATCCAAAGCTGAATGAAAAATTACCACCGTTCATTAACCTGGGAAAACTGGGTCTGAACCTGGGTATGCAGGGCGTTCAGTTCACGGCTGTTTCGACGGTCGCTGAAAATCAAACCTTGTCCTTCCCAATGTATCTGCACAGCATCACGAATAACAACGATAATCAGGATATCGTAAGTATGGGGACGAATGCCGCCATGCTTACAAAAAAAGTGATCGACAATGCTTATCAGGTACTAGCCATTGAAATGATCTCAATTCTTCAGGCCATCGACTTTCTTGAGATAAAAGAACGGCTTTCCTCTTATTCCAGGAACAAATATGAGGATCTCAGGTTAATTGTCCCCAAATTTACCGAGGATAGCGTCAAGTACCTCGACATCCGGAATATCGAACAATATATTATGGAGAACAAGCTTCAGTTTTCTGTGGAAGAATAAGTAATCCACGCAGTACTCAACAATTGATCAGATGAAGTATGCATTAGTGACCGGAGGCTCCCGCGGAATCGGCAGGGCGATTTGTCTGGCTCTTGCTTCCGAAGGAAATCATATTCTTATCAATTATCATAGCAATCAGACAGAAGCCGAAAACACCTTAAAACAGGTAAGGGAAAAGGGAGGTGATGGAGAATTGATCAGATTCGATGTCTCCCGTCAGGAAGAGGTCGATGCATCTCTCACCTCCTGGCAATCAAGGAATCCCGGGAAATATATTCAGATCCTTGTAAATAATGCTGGGATCCGCAGAGATGCCCTGATCATGTGGATGAAAAATGAGGAATGGAGTGATGTGATAAACACCAACCTCAACAGCTTCCTTTATATCACCCGGTCTCTTATCAAGGATATGCTGATCAATAAATCCGGACGTATCATCAATATCGTTTCCCTTTCCGGGATTAAAGGATTACCGGGCCAGGCAAACTATTCGGCTGCTAAAGCAGGAATAATCGGAGCCACCAAAGCCCTGGCCCAGGAGGTTGCCAAGAAAAACGTGACGGTCAACGCTGTCGCTCCGGGTTTTATACGGACTGATATGACCAAAGACCTGGATGAAGCCCAACTGAAAGCCATGATCCCTATGGGTCGGTTCGGGAATCCGGAAGAGGTAGCCGAAGCGGTTCGTTTTCTTGCCTCTGAAAAAGCCTCCTATATAACTGGAACAGTTATCAATGTAAATGGCGGCTTATATACTTAAAACCCATCGCATGTTAAGGTCGATGCCACTCTCCTATCTCCCGTATCATAATTTCACCATCTCACTATTTTGATATGACTCGTGTAGTGATCACCGGAATGGGCATATATTCCGTCATCGGACAAAATCTTGATGCGGTCAGGAATTCTTTATACCAGGGAAGATCAGGGATTATTTTTGATCCTGTAAGAAAAGCCATGGGATTTCGCTCTTCGCTGACGGGAATGGTTCCACGGCCGCTTCTGAAAGGAGTTCTTGACCGGAGGTTAAGAGTCGGACTTCCCGTTCAGGGTGAATATGCTTATATCGCCACACAGGAGGCATTGAAGACGGCACTGATCGATCAACCTTTCCTCGACCGGAACGAGGTGGGTATACTTTACGGAAACGACAGTTCAGCGGTACCAGTCGTGGAATCGGTCGATATACTCCGGACGAAAAAAGATACGATGATGATAGGTTCAGGCTATATCTTTCAGTCGATGAATTCGACGGTATCCATGAACCTTTCTGTCATTTTCCGACTGAAGGGCATCAATTTTACCATAAGCGGCGCCTGTGCCAGCGGATCTCATTCCATTGGAATAGGATATCTCCTGATCAAACAGGGATTGCAGGACATCATAATCTGTGGCGGAGCACAGGAAATCAATCCCGAATCCACCGCCAGTTTCGATGCGCTGAATGCCTTCTCGACCAGGGAATCTGAACCGAAAAAAGCATCACGCCCTTTTGACCGGGATCGTGACGGACTCGTTCCAAGTGGCGGGGCAGCCACCCTGATCCTTGAAAGTTATGAGTCGGCGGTAAAACGTGGAGCCAAGATTTATGGAGAGGTTGCAGGATATGGATTTTCTTCGAACGGAGAACATATCTCCATGCCTAATGTCGATGGACCCGCAAGAGCTATTTCCATGGCATTGAAAGATGCACAAATCCAACCTTCCGAGATAGATTATATCAACGCACATGCAACATCCACCCTTGCCGGCGACAGTAATGAAGCTAAAGCGATCGATTCCATCTTTAGAAATTCACGCCCTCTGGTAAGCAGCACAAAATCAATGACCGGACATGAAATGTGGATGGGCGGTGCAAGTGAAATAGTCTATTCTTCCCTGATGATGGAAAACTCTTTTATAGCCCCGAATATCAACCTGGAAAACCCGGATGAAACGACCGGTTGTCTTAATATTGCCACCCGTACTATTCAAAAGGAAATCAATGTTTTTCTATCCAATTCTTTCGGATTCGGGGGAACCAATTCAGCCCTTATTGTCAGAAAATTTTTTCCCTGATCATTTTTGAAAAAAAAGATTACTTTTGCATCACAATAAAGGGAGAGAAAGATGCATAGAGAAGATATTATACAGAAAATCAACCAGCTCCTTATTGACGAAATTGAAATTGATGAAACCCAGATAAATCCCTCTGCGAACCTCAAGAAGGACCTTGGAATTGATTCCCTTGATTTTGTTGATCTTTTTGTAATCATCGAAAATAATTTTGGTTTTAAAATGAAGGCGGAAGAGATGACGGATGTTAAAACCTTGTCGGATTTTTATGATTATATCGTTAAAAGGATAATTCCAAATTAAATATTGATGTCGTCATGGGAAGGAAAAACCCGCGGTGGGGTTATTGGTTATAAAATTTTTATCTGGACACTGAAATACCTGGGAATCTCATTTGCCTATTTTCTTCTCTATTTTGTCGTAACCTATTTTCTTTTTTCCTCAGGGAAGGCATTTAAAGCGATCTATTCTTATTTTCATAAGATTCATGGTTTCTCATCCTTCCGTTCCCTGATCAGTATCTATAATAACTATTACCTCTTCGGACAGATCCTGCTGGATAAGATTGTCATGCTCGCCGGATTTCAAAGTAAATTCACTTTTGATTTTGACGGGGAAGAGTATCTGAGAAAAATGGACAACGGTGGTCTCCTCATCAGCGCTCATGTCGGGAATTGGGAGATTGCCGGGAATTTGCTCAAACGGATTGAAAAGAAAGTAAATATCCTGATGTTTGATGCAGAACATCAGCAAATAAAGGGATATTTGTCGGAGGTTATAGCCGACCAGGGTATAAATTTTATTGTTATCAGGGAGGATCTTTCACACCTTTTGGAGATCAAACAAGCATTGACTAATGGCGAAATCATAGCCATGCATGGTGACCGGTTTTTAGATGGAAATAAAACCGTACAGGTTGATTTCATGGGTAAACCGGCATTGTTCCCGACCGGGCCGGTCAACATGGCTGCCAAATTCAGGGTTCCGGTCTCTTATGTTTTTGCAGTGAAAGAAACAAAAAAACATTATCATTTTCATGCAACACCTTTACAATGGGTTGAATATTCATCAAATCTGAAAAAACGTGAGCAGAACCTCCGCTTAGCCGTTGTTCAATATGTCGCTGAACTGGAAAAGATACTGTTTAAATACCCGACCCATTGGTTCAATTATTATGACTTCTGGAACTTTGCCCGGTCTTCAGGTTCCACTGTAAAACCCTAACCGTTTGATGACAGGAAAGAAGTTATTGCTGATCAGTGCCAATCGTTATGCCATCCCTTACCCGGTCTACCCCCTTGGGATCTCCTATCTGTATTCCTACCTGAAGGAACGGCTGCCGGATTATAAGATACGGACCATTGATCTGAACCTGGATACTCCTGAAGAACTGGTACAGGTACTTAATGACTTCAATCCGGATTATACCGGAGTATCTTTCCGGAATATTGATGATGTTAATTTTTACAGTCAGGAAAGTTTTATAAACGGTTACAAGACAGTCCTTGACCTTATACGGCAGACGACATCCTCAACAATCATTATAGGAGGATCTGCTTTTTCGATATATCCAAAAGAGCTGTTTGATTTTTTTAATCCTGATTACGGTATCTACGGCGAGGGAGAAGAAAGCCTTTATCAATTACTGTCGGGTCTTGACTCAGGGAATCCCGATCTGGCTATTGAAGGACTGGTATTCAGGAAGGAAGGTCAGGTTGTTTTCAATGACCGCAAATCATTTATCCACGATCCCAGTCTTTGCTTCGACAAGGGAATGACAGACTTTTACTGGGATAAGAGCGGAATGATGAACATTCAGACCAAGCGTGGATGTCCGTATAATTGTATCTACTGCACCTATCCCCTAATTGAGGGTCATACCGTCAGAACCCTGAATCCTGACAAGATCGTTCATACGTTACTGGATTTGAATATAAACTCTAAAGTTGATTATGTCTTTTTTACCGATTCAGTATTTAACATTGATAACCGGTTTAATATTGAACTGGCAAATAAAATGGTGAAATCGGGTTTGCAGATCAAATGGGGTGCTTATTTTTCGCCGCATAACCTCGACGAATCGCTGCTCCGGTTATTCCGGAAAGCAGGATTGACACACATCGAATTCGGAACGGAATCTTTATCAGATACCGTTCTTAAAAGTTATGGGAAGCACTTCAAGGTTGAAGAGGTGATCGAAATCTCCGATTTATGCAATAAAGTGGGAATTTATTTTGCCCATTTTCTGATCACCGGCGGATACGGGGAGACGGAAGAAACCATCAACGAAGGTTTCGAAAATTCGGGACGTATCGCCAATACCGTATTTTTTCCCTATATAGGAATGCGGATCTACCCGGGCACCAAGCTTCAACAACTGGCCATTGACGAAGGAGTTATTAATCGCGGAGATAACCTGCTGGAACCCGTTTATTATGTTGCGAAAGGAATTGATTATGATTCGCTGAAACAACGCGCGGAAAAAACCGGAAGAAGATGGGTTTTCCCAGATGAGGACGTGGCGACCATTATGAACCGGATGAGAAAAAGGAAAAGAAAAGGATCGTTATGGCATCATTTGAAGAAATAAATATACCCCAGAAACCGCCCATGGTCATGATCGACCGGATTGTCAACGTGGAAGGCAAAATAACCACAACAGCTTTTATGATCAGGGAGGATAATGTTTTTTGTGAAGAGGGTTTTTTCCGTGAACCGGGAATCATTGAAAACATGGCACAGACTGCTGCTGCCGGTGCTGGGTTTAAACCCGGAATAAAGGAAGGCAATGCTCGTTTAGGTTTTATCGGCGGTATCAGAAATTTGCGTATCTATGCACTCCCAAAAGTCGGCGACGAACTTATCACCCGGGTGACAGTCGAACATGAGGTATTCAATGCCACGATCGTAATTGGGAAGATTTACCTGAATGACGAAATTCTTGCTGAATGTGAATTAAAGATCTTTCTGGAACCCGAAATCTCACGTTGAATGTTCTTTTGAAAGAATGAAAGAATCCATGACTTGAAATGATTGATCAATAACCAGAGAACATTTATTATTATAAATTAAATGCTATGGATAAACCTTTTTCTTATGATGAAGAAAGAGCTTATAAAGAGGACCTGACCGAATTGTTGTTTGATTACAACGGGGATGGTACTTATACCAAAAGGGTCGGTTATAATTATTTACCCGATGGAGATATGCTCTATTATGATGTCTGGAAGATGTTCGATGAACGGTTTGAATCTGCTAAAAAAATGGTTCAGAACGGAGAAAAAAGTCCGGTGTGGTATCATATGGAGAAAAACCTGCTCGATTTAAGTAATTTTTCGAAAATTGTCGGGATTGCTTCCTGGCGGATCAAAAGACATATCAAACCGAAAGTCTTTTCGAAACTCAATCCGAGTATTTATAAGAAATACGCCGATGCTTTGGATATATCAGTTGAAGAGTTTATTCATATAAAGTAATAATATATATGATCATCGATTATAAACATAATCACAGTGGTCATTGCGAAAGCGGTGCAACCTCAAATCTGATCCGTCATTACGGACTGGAAATCAATGAACCAATGACCTTTGGAATCGGAGGTGGTTTGTTCTTTTGCTATCTCCCGTTTATTAAAGCCCAGGAAGCGCCTATGGTCGCATTCCGCACCCTTGCCGGTAAGATCTTTCTTCATTCCACGGAGCGGATTGGAGCCGATGTGGTGATGATCAAGAAATTCAAGGATCCGTCAAAAGCCATGGAGGAACTGGACCGGAATTTAGAAAACGGGATACCCACCGGTGTTCAGGTCGGCACTTTTCACCTGAAATATTTTCCTCCCAAGTACCGGCTACATTTTAATTTTCACAATGTGGTGGTCTTTGGCAGGGAAAATGGAGTATATCATATCGGTGAACCGGTCAGGGAAAACACACAGTTAATTCTGAGAGAGGATTTGCAGAAGGCACGATTTGCCAGAGGAATGTTTGGACCAAACGGGAAGATGTATTATATCCGTTCTGTTCCAAAACAGCCCGATATGCATAGGGCAATTTTTCTGGGTATTCAGGAAACTGTCAAGAACATGATCCATAACCCGGTCCCTTTTATAGGTGTCAAGGGGATGCGAAAACTGGCGAAGGATATGAAAAAATGGCCCGCAAAACTGCCGGAAGAAAAAGCAAGGTTTTATCTGACCCAGTTCGTCAGGGCCGTCGAAGAATTTGGTACCGGAGGTGCGGCTTTCAGGTATATTTATGGTGCATTTTTAAAAGAATCCTCCGAATTATTAAATAATGACCTGATCCGCGAAGCTTCAAATAAAATGGGTGAGACAGCTACCCTCTGGAGAGAACTTTCCTACCGGAGTTCGCGGTTTATTAAGAACAGGGAAGAATCCATCGACAGCTATTCCATTCTTTCTGAAATTCTCTTGGAATGCGCTGCCGGTGAAGAAATTATTTTCAAGGGTTTAGCAAAACTCAACGCTAAATCCTGACAGGTATTATCATTTATGGAAGATTTGAATCGAGAACAAAAGGATGCCGATCGCCGTGAGGATAACCAGGAGGTATTAAAAAGTAATCCTGAAAATCTTTTTTATAATTATAACCGTGAACTCTTCTATTCTTTCGATAAAGTAAAGGGATTCACAAAAAAAGTAGATTACCAGAACACGGAAAATCAAACCATCATAAAGCAGCAGTGGGATATAGTCGAAGATAGACTTAATGAGGTGAAACGATTAGTGATTTCCGGGAAAAGATCTCCCATCGCTTACTATATGGAAAAAAAATTGATGGACGTTCCCATATTGGCTGCTTATATGAATCGCTCCACTTGGAAAATCAGGTGGCATCTTACCCGTACCGGATTTAAGTGTATGAAACAGGAAACATTGGAGCATTATGCGGAAATATTTGAAATTTCGCCGGGAGAACTAAGAAAGCCATCTTTCCTTACTAATTTTTCTGAAAACTAATGATTAAACTTGAGTTTGAACATCGCCAGGCCGGACATTGTGAGAATGGCGTAACATCGAATCTTTTAAATTACCATGGATTTAAAATCAGCGAACCGTTGGTATTTGGAATTGGAGCCGGTTTGTTTTTCAGCTATCTTCCTTTTCTAAAAATGCAACACGCTCCCACCACTTCTTTCCGGGTATGGCCCGGAAAGATATTTGAGCGGGCAACGAAGGTACTGGGCATTACAACCGAGATCCACCATTTCAGGAATCCGAAAGATTCGATGGATAAGCTGGATCAAATATTAATGAAAGGTCTTCCTGTCGGACTCCAGGTGGGAACCTACCATCTGACCTTTTTTCCGCCGGAATACAGGATGCATTATAACATGCATAATCTGGTGGTTTATGGGAAGGAGGATGATCATTATTTAATTTCTGATACCCTGATGGAGTTTCCCGTTACGATCTCTTATCCGGATCTGATGCGGGTGCGGTTTTCAAAAGGAATCTTTGCTCCCAATGGAAGGATGTACTTTCCGGTGCACGCCCCCAGACAGGTCGATTTAAAACCATTGATCATCAAAGGGATCAGGGACACTGCAAACAAAATGGTGGGTATTCCTTTCCCGCTTATCGGAGTAAAAGGAATACGTTATCTTGCCGGAAGAATGCGGAACTGGCCAAAAAATCTTGGTGATGAGAAAGCATCCTATTATCTTGGACAGGTTTTGCGGATGGAAGAGGAAATCGGGACCGCAGGCGCCGGATTCCGGTTTATTTATGGAGCATTTCTTGCCGAAGCAGCAGAAATATTACAACAGGATTGGATCCGGGAGATCTCAGTCGAAATGGGCGAAAATGCCAATAAGTGGAGGGAGTTTTCTTATTTCGGATCAAGAAATTGTAAAAAAAGAGGAAAACCCGAACAATCATATGAATTTCTGGCAGAATTGTTGCTTGAATGCGCAGACCGAGAAGAGAAGATATTCGGAAAATTGATAAAAATCAAATAATTTTTCTACTTTCGCACCTTCTTTGATCATAATCAGAAATCTAAATATATGTCCATGGAAAAAAATACAGATCCGGTATATAAGGATGAACGATATGGCAAGTCACGAGAGTTGATCTATTCTTATGGTCAGGATGGAAATTTTGAAAAGAAAGTCGAGTTTCACGGAGAAACGGTACGTGTTGTAGCCCAGCAAGCCTGGGATCTTTTCAACGAACGCATAGAAGAAGCCAGGAAAAAAGTAAAAGCCGGAAAAGCAAGTCCTCTTGTTTACTATATGGAGAAAAGCCTTGCTGATCCTTCGACTCTTGCCGGAATGGCAGGAATCCAGCTATGGCGTGTTAAATGGCACTTCAGACCAGGCGTGTTCAAGCGGTTAAATGAAGGAACATTGAAGAAATACGCGGAAGCCTTTCAAATCAGCATTGATCAGCTTAAGGTAGTTGAATAATATTGAGATAATATCCGGATGGAAACAAAGATAATGATCGATTATAAGCACCGTCAGGCAGGTCACTGCGAGAGTGGTGCCACTTCAAATTTATTGAATTTTTATGAAGTCGGAATATCAGAACCAATGGCGTTCGGTATTGGAAATGGATTGTTTTTCAGCTATATCCCCTTCCTGAAAATTCAATTTGCACCCATGATGTCATTCCGGAATTTTCCGAACACCGTATTTTACCGTTCGATGAAAAACCTGGAATTTGATGCCACGGTAATAAAAAAATTTCATACTCCTGAAGAAGCCATGCTTGCTTTGGACCGAAACCTGGCAAAGGGTATACCCACCGGCCTGCAGGTAGGAGTATTCAATCTGACCTTCTTTCCACCCGAATACCGGATGCACTATAACATGCACAATATCGTATGTTTCGGGAAAGAAGGAGATCTCTACCACGTAAGTGATACTGTACTTGAACAGCCTCAGGTGATTACCTATAACGATCTGGTCAGGGTAAGATACGCAAAAGGTGCTTTTGCTCCAAAGGGAAAAATGTACTGGATCAACAGCGTCAGGAAGGATTATAATATTGCAAAAGCAATCACTACCGGAATAAAAAGGACGGTTTATGATATGATCAAGGTTCCTTTCCCTTTGATCGGTGTTAAAGGAATCCGGTTTCTAGCCCGGGATATTAAAAGATGGCCCGGGAAATTTGGAAATGAGAAAGCTTCCTTTTACCTGGGACAGATTATCAGGTTTGCAGAGGAGTTTGGTACTGGCGGAGCAGGATTCCGGTATATCTACGGGGCATTCCTTAAAGAAGCTGGTGAGATTCTTAAAAATGATGAGTTATTATTAGCATCCGAAATGATGGGCAAGACTGCCAACAGGTGGAGGGAATTCACCTATATTGCTGCCAGAAATTGCAGGAACCGTTCAGAACCCAGAGAAGATTACGGAATGCTTGGGGACATCATGTTAGAAATTGCCGGAATGGAAGAATCAATATATAAGAAACTGGATAAAATCAAATTCAATGGCTGATAAGCCTATCATTGAGATCAGGAACCTTTCCAAAACTTACAAGAAAGCGGATGAGCCTGCCCTGAAGTCAGTCAGTCTTGAAATATATCCAAACGAGATTTTTGGTTTGCTTGGACCCAATGGCGCCGGAAAAACCACTGCCATCTCCATCCTCTGCAATCTGTTCACACCCTCTGAGGGAGATGTCATTATAGATGGAATGAATATCCGTACCAACCGGGATCAAATCAAACAGATCATCGGTGTCGTTCCACAGGACATTGCTCTCTATCCCACCCTGACTGCCCGTGAAAACCTGACTTTCATCGGAAACATGTACGGACTTTCCGGTAAGAACTTGAAAAACAGGATCATGGAATACCTTTGTGTATTTGGCCTTGAAAAATGTGCATCCAGGGTTATTTCAAATTTTTCGGGAGGTATGAAACGAAGAGTAAATCTTATTGCCGGCCTTTTACATGATCCTAAGATACTTTTTCTGGATGAACCAACGGTAGGTATCGACGTTCAATCGCGGATCGTGATCCTGGATTATCTGAAAGAGATCAATAAGAAGGGTACCACCATCATCTATACTTCCCATTACATGGAAGAAGCCGAACATCTTTGTACCAGAGTCGCGATTATGGACCGGGGAAAGATAGTATCGTTGGGAAAACCGAGGGAATTGGTTGCCCAGCATCCTGAATTCAAGAACCTGGAAAATATTTTTATTCATCTTACCGGTAAAGATTTGAGGGATTAATATGAGAAAGTATTTTTTTGCATTCCGGAAAGAATGGTTATTACTTTTACGCGACAAAGCGGGTCTCGCATTACTCTTTATTATGCCCATGGCACTGATAATCATTTCCTCCCTGATGCAGGAATTTGGCTGGAGTTCCGTGACCAAAGAAATGACCATTGAGATACTACTTGTTGATAATGATAAAGACAGTCTTGGAATACAGATTCGAAGAGGGTTGCTTAATTCAGATTCTTTCATCGTTATTGACAGCATTGACCATAAACCCCTGACGGATTCATCTGCAAAAGCAGCGGTAAAAAAGGGAACATACCTCATTGCTATTGTCATTCCGGAAGGTTCAACGAAGAAACTCCAATCCAATGTACGGCTCATGGTTGCCAAGACCCTGGCGGGTTTTGGGATGTTCAAACCGTCGATGCTTGATAAGTTGCCGCAGAATGATTCCGTCGATATTCCGGTTTATTTTGATCCAACCATAAAAAAAGTATTCAGGACCGCTTTAATCGGCGCAATCAAGTCAGTTACTTATAAGACCGAATCGGATATGGTATTCCAATCCTTTAATCAGGAGATTGCGGCCCAGATGCCATTTTATATACCTCCCAGGGTGTCCTATCAGGAAACGATTCAGTTTAAAGAATCATTTCCCTCTTACAGGGTAAAGGAAAAAATTCCGAATTCTGTCCAGCATAATGTCCCGGCATGGACCATTTTTGCCATGTTCTTTATCGTCATTCCCCTCACCCAGAGTCTTATCAAAGAACGGGAAGAGGGAAGTCTTTTCCGTTTGCTGACCTTGCCGGTAAATTACATGACCCTGTTAATGGCAAAAGTGGGTGTTTATTTGATCGTTTGTGTTATTCAGACAATTTTAATGCTCCTTACAGGCATCTTCGTTATCCCTTTATTTGGCCTCCCGGTGTTAGATCTCGGAGGTGAGTATTTAGCGCTTTCCGTCATGACGGTAATTGTTGCCATGGCCTCCGTTGGATTTGGTCTGATGATTGGTACGATAGCAAAGACTCACCAACAGGCTGCGGCTTTCGGCTCCATTGCCATCATTATCCTTGCTGCCATAGGGGGTTTATTTGTTCCGCTGTACCTTATGCCACCAGTCATGCGTCATTTCTCAGAAATCAGTCCTATGAACTGGGCAATAACAGGTTATTATACAATTTTTGTGAGGGGAGGAAGTATCGTACATATTTTGCCTGAAATTTTCCGGTTATTCACTTTCTTCCTCGGAACTGTTATCATTACAGCGGTATATGGCAGAATTAAAAGACCAATGAATCCCTGAAAATGGAATTGATAGATCATAAAGAAATTACCGTCAGATTCTCCGAAGTGGACTCCATGCGTATCGTATGGCATGGGAATTATCTTAAGTATTTTGAAGATGGAAGAGAGTCATTTGGATTAAAATATGACCTCGGATACCTCGAAGTATATAAACATAATGTCATGATCCCTATCGTTAAGGTGAATTGTGACTTTAAGCGTCCACTGGAATATGGAGATGTAGCCATTATCGAAACCCATTATATTCCAACGGAAGCGGCAAAAATTATCTTTAAATATACCATCTACCGGAAAAAAAATTCTGAGGTTGTTGCCACGGGGGATACCATGCAGGTTTTTCTCACTCCCGAAGGTGAACTGATATTGACTTCCCCTCCGTTTTATATCGGCTGGCAGAAAAAATGGGGTATCGTAACCAAGAACCGATGAGAACTACCCGGATAATCGCCGATAATATGATCACATCCCTTGGGTTTTCAACCAATGAAAACATTCAGGGGATCGTGGATGGCAGGATCGGGATTGCTGACCACACAGACACAATACTATCAAATTCGCCGGTAAATCTGTCGCTCATCGACACAACCCTGATGAATAACAGATTGGAATATATTATACAGACATCCGGACAGAACTTCTCCATCGATTCTTTTACCCGTCTGGAAAAGCTGTTCATTCTTTCCATTCATGATGCACTGTCAAAAACTGATTTCAATTACCGAGGTAAACGGGTTCTGTTTATCATTTCCACGACAAAAGGGAATATTGATCTTCTGGAGGAGCGTTACAAAGCAAAATTCAATCATAAACGTTTGTTCCTGTGGGAATGCGGAAGGATTATCGGAAATTTCTTTGGTTTTGCCAATCCCCCGGTAATCATTTCAAATGCATGTATATCGGGATCGCTCGCTATTGCTGTCGCTTCCCGATGGATCCAAAATGGGCAATATGATTATGCCATAGTAACAGGGGGTGATATAATCTCCGAGTTTGTGATTTCCGGATTCCGTTCTTTTCAGGCGCTTAGTCCTGCGCCATGCAAACCCTTTGATATTAACCGGAATGGCCTGACCCTCGGCGAAGGATGTGGAACGTTGGTCCTTTCAGGGATGAAACTCTCACGTGAATCATCATCAGTAAGAATAGCCGGTTGTGCAGTTTCAAATGACGCCAACCATATTTCCGGGCCTTCCAGAACCGGAGAGGAACTGAGTTATGCAATAAATATGTCATTGAAGGAGGCAGGATTGTCACCCGGAGACATTGATTATATCTCTGCCCACGGTACCGCGACACTTTTTAATGATGAAATGGAATCCAAAGCGATCGGGTTAAGTAAATTGAATGAGGTTCCACTGAACAGTTACAAGGGCTATTGGGGTCATACGCTGGGCGCTGCCGGTATTTTAGAATCCGTGGCGGCATCTCATAGTCTGATAAGCAATACCCTGTTTCAATCAGCCGGATTTGAATCGCTGGGAGTTCCCGTTCCCCTTAATGTTATTGAAAAAAACACTTCACACGAACTGAGTATATGCCTGAAAACAACCTCCGGTTTTGGAGGATGCAATGCAGCACTGATATTTCTGAAGAACTGACATGGAATTATTTATTACCGGATACTGCGCAACGAATGAGAGGAAAGTCATCGTCAATGACCAACTTCGGTATTATAAGGAAAATTTTCTTAATTTTGCAGACTTTATTAAACCACTCTATAAGCAGGAAGAAATCAATTATCCAAAGTTTTACAAAATGGATTCATTGAGTAAACTTGGATTCCTGACTTCAGAATTGGTTTTAAGATTATGTAATTTAAAGAAATACAAGGAAGAAGAATTAGGAGTAGTACTGTCGAATTCGAGTTCGAGTCTCGATACCGATATGGTCCACCAGGCGACAATAACTGACCGATATAATTATTTTCCAAGTCCTTCAGTATTTGTTTATACATTACCCAATATTGTGACTGGTGAAATTTGTATCAGATTTAAAATAAAAGGAGAAAATGCTTTCCTGATCTCGGAAAAATTTGATGAGCGTCTGATCTTTAATTATGTGAATGAATTGATGGGAAGAAATAGAGTACAGGCATCTCTGTGCGGGTGGATTGATCTGCTCGGAGATAAATTTGAAGCATTGGTCATGTTTGTTGAAAAAGCTGAATTTCTTGACAAACAAGGTGCTTCCTCATTTAATCCCTCCCCTTTTACTGAGCAAAATATATATCGACTTTTACAACAAAACTGACTCAATTAATATGGAAGAATTAATTAACAAACTTAAGAAAGAAGTTATTGAGCAATTGAACCTGGAGGATATCACCGTTGATAGTATTGATCCTGATGCTCCTCTTTTTGGAGAAGGGTTGGGATTGGATTCAATTGATGCCCTGGAATTAATAGTATTGCTTGAAAAGAATTATGGAATAAAAATAGAAGATCCCAAAGACGGAAAAAAGATATTCTACTCGATCCGAACTATGGCGGAATATATTACCGAGCACAAAAAAGGATAATGAATGCCTCGCCGGATATATATTACCGGGCTTGGTATTCTCACAAGCTTAGGAAAAAATCTGCAAGAGAATTTTTTCTCACTGATGCAAGGGCGGTCTGGCATCGGTCCCATCGAACATCTTGAGACTTCCCTCCGGAATACCATTCCGGTTGGAGAAGTAAAAGCTTCACAACAAGAGCTTTTCAGGCTGGCTGGATTACCTGTAAGCGAAGGCTATTCACGGAATGTGCTTCTTGGAATTATTGCAGCAAAAGAAGCTGTTTCTCATGCCTCCTTTGAACCTGATCCTGGCATAAAAACCGGATGTATCTCGGCAACAACAGTGGGAGGCATGGACCGTTGTGAATTGTACTATGATGATTTCCTTAACAACAATAACCGGAACGCATACATCGACGTGTATGATTGCGCTGACAGTACAGAAAAAATCGCCGATATCGTTGGAATTCATGATTATCTTACAACCATAAGCACTGCTTGCTCCTCTTCAGCCAATGCTATATTACTTGGATCACGCATGATACGCAGCGGACGATTGGACCGTGTATTGGCCGGCGGTTGCGAATCACTGACCAGATTTCATCTCAATGGCTTTAATGCCCTGAAAATCCTGGATAAAGAACCATCAAAACCATTCGATGAACGGAGAAACGGAATAAACCTTGGCGAGGGAGCTGCTTATGTGATGCTGGAATCGGAAGAATCCGTTCAAAAGACCAGGCATCCCGTTTACTGTGAGATCGTCGGCTGGGGAAATGCCTGTGAAGCTTTTCATCAGACAGCCTCCTCACCCGATGGAATCGGCGCCTATTTGGCCATGACCAAGGCGCTTGAAATGAGTGGGCTTTATCCGCAGGATATCGACTATATCAATGCCCATGGAACCGGTACCGATAACAATGATCTTTCGGAAGGTCGTGCCATTGAAAGACTTTTCGGCACAAACTTGCCGCTTATCAGTTCTACCAAGCCCTATACCGGTCATACCACAAGTGCAGCCGGTTCGTCAGAAGCAATAATTTCAATTCTTGCGCTTATGCATCAGGTCATCTGGCCTAATCTTAATTTCCAAATTCCTATGAAAGAGTTGAGTTTTTCGCCTGTAACCCATTTGCTGAATAATTTTCCTGTCAGAAACGTTATGTCAAATTCATTTGGTTTCGGCGGAAACGACACTTCACTGATCTTTTCAAGGCAAAAAAATATGAACTGTCAGACGGGTGACAACCCGCTTCAACCGGATTTCAAAAAAGTATAATGTTTCGTTAAAGTATGGCCTACATTAATGGCATCGGTTTGATTTCTGCCCAAAACACCTTGAATCCGGAGGCTTTTCTCGATCCTGCCGTAGAACAGACCTCAGATTACCTGAAGTGTATGGAACCCATTTATAAAGAGTACCTTGATCCACTTCATACCAGGCGTATGAGCAGGCTGATCAAGATGGGAATTGTTTCAGCCAGGTTGTGTCTGAACGATGCGCGTTGCACCATCCCTGATGCAATCATTACAGGAACCGGTATCGGCAGTGTGGAGGATACTGAAAAAATCCTCGGGGATTTATCAAAGGAAGAAAAATTCCTGAATCCCACCCCATTTATCCAGTCGACCTATAATACCATAAGTTCTCAGATTGCCATTCACCTGAAATGTCACGGGTATAACTCAACCTATGTACACCGGACATTCTCCTTTGAAAGTGGTCTTCAGGATGCTATCTTACAGTTAAAAGAAGGAGCAGCAACGAATGTATTGGTGGGTGGGGTTGATGAAATGACCCTGAATCATCTGAATATTACCCGTAAAATCGGACAATGGAAAATGAGTCCGGTCAGTAATCTGAGTTTACGGAAAACAATGACCCCGGGTGCGCTCGCAGGAGAAGGAGCCGGATTTTTCATGATTTCATCCGTTCGGGGAGAACATTCCTATGCAACCATTCCCGGGGTTGAAACGATTTTTAAACCAGGATCTTTAGACGAAATAGATGATAGGACAACATCATTTTTATCCGAATATGGTTTAACAAAGGATGATATCGATATTATCCTCACCGGGATATCAGGAGATATTAACTGGGATTCACTGTATGATGAGTTCACAGAAAACTTGTTCCCGCATAAACCAGTCTCCTGGTTCAAACATCTTTCCGGAGAGTACACTACCGCGACGACTTTTGCCTTGTGGCTGGCGTCAAATATCCTGAAACGGCAGATCTATCCGGAGATCATAAAAGTCAACGAAATTCTCCCCTCACGAATCCGGAACATTTTAATTTACAACCATTTCAGAGGTGTCAACCACTCTCTGATCCTGGTAAGACGTTAAGCAGCCAAATTCCTTTCCTGTTTGATTTTTCCTTGTACCTTTGTCATCGCGAATCTTGATCTGACTATACAGGAAACCGCGCAGATTGAACATGGGTTCAAGGATATATATTACCGGAATAGGAATTATCAGTGCCATCGGCAATAATGCTGAAGAGGTTGAGGAAAGTCTTTTAGCCGGAAGATCAGGCATAGATCAGATTACTTTATTCCCGACGGTTAACAAAGGAAAAATCCCCGTTGCTGAAGTTAAGCTTTCTAACCGGCGGTTGGTCGAATTATGTGGGACTGAGAGCAATCAATTTTTGACAAGGACCTCTTTATTGGGAATTTCTGCTGCAAGGGAGGCAATGAGCAATTCAGTAGTTAATCCAGGCGACGGGTATAAAACAGGACTGATCTCGGCGACTACGGTCGGTGGAATGGACCATAGTGAAGAATTCTTTCAAGCTTTTGTTTCAAATCCTTCTAAGGGAAGATTGCGTGATATCATCAGCCATGATTGTGGTGATAGCACGGAAAGAATTGCCCAATACACCGGAATTTCTGATTTTGTTACAACCGTAAGTACTGCCTGCAGCTCATCGGCTAATTCATTAATGCTTGGAGCCCGATTGATCAAATCGGGGTTACTTGACCGGGTTATCGCCGGTGGAACTGATTCCATAACCCGTTTTACGCTGAACGGATTTAACACCCTTATGATACTCGACAAAGACGGTTGCAAACCATTTGATGACAACCGGGCCGGACTTACCATCGGAGAAGGGGCGGCATATCTCGTACTCGAATCAGAGGAATTGGTAAGAAAATTAAATAAAAAGGTACTTGCCGAACTTACCGGTTACGGGAATGCCAATGATGCTTATCATCAGACCGCCTCTTCTCCTGAGGGAAAAGGAGCGATCCTTGCGATGGAGAAAGCGTTGAAGGTAAGTGGTCTGAAGCCTTCCGATATCAGCTATATCAATGTCCATGGAACCGGCACCCAGAATAATGACCTGTCAGAGGGTGTTGCGATCGAAAAGATCTTTGGTTCTGTTGTTCCTCCTTTTAGCTCGACAAAACCCTATACCGGACATACACTCGGGGCCGCCGGTGCAATTGAAGCAGTCATCTCTCTGTTAGCCATGAAGAACCATTGCCTATTTCCAAATCTCCATTGGACGACTCCGATGAAGGAGTTATCGATCCGTCCTGTGACAGGATTCATTAAAAATCAGGATGTGGACCATGTGCTCTCCAACTCATTTGGATTCGGAGGGAACAATTCAACATTAATTTTTTCAAAACCATAACTGAAAAATGATTCTCTCCCCCATCTATATAAATGGTCTTGGGAATATCTCTCCTCAAAAAACCTTGGGGAATCAACATTTTCTCGAGGAGGTAATGGGTTGCGAGACGAACATCCTCAAATGCCAGGAGCCCAATTATAAGGATTATGTACGTGGTGACATGGTCAGAAGAATGAGCAGGTTGATTAAAATGGGAATCACTGCGTCAAAGGTTTGTCTTCAGGATGCAGAATGCCAGATCCCTGATGCCATTATAACGGGAACGGGATTGGGATGTACCGAAGACACGGAAAAGTTTCTAACCAGCATGACCGAAAATAATGAAGAGTTTCTGACCCCCACTTCATTCATACAATCCACGCATAATACGGTGGGCGCTCAGATCGCGCTATTGCTACAATGTCATAATTATAATTTTACCTATGTCCATCGCGGGTTTTCTTTTGAATCCGCATTGCTTGACGCCCGGCTTCAAATCCGGAATGATGAAGCGGTCAACGTTCTTGTCGGAGGGCTTGATGAACTGACAAAAAATTCTTTTCTTATCACCTCCCGGCTGGGACATTGGAAGAGAAAGCCTGTCGACAATCTCCGGCTGCTTGAATCCGGGACAAAAGGATCAATTGCCGGTGAAGGAGCCGCTTTTTTCCTGCTTTCAGGGAATAAGACGGAACAAACCTATGCCGCACTCTCTGACCAGGTTATGATTCTAAAGCCGGAAAGTATCCAGGAGGTCATTACCGGATGTTCAAAGATGGTTGAAAAAAATGACCTGTCGATGGATGAGATTGATCTGGTGATTCTGGGATTAAACGGGGATAGCGTTAAAGATAAGAATTACCTGCATTTTATGACGGCACTCCCTCATTCAGACCAGGGTTATTTCAAACATCTTTGTGGAGAATATCAGACCGCTTCTGCTTTCGGGCTATGGCTTTCATCAATGATTATCAGACGACAGTCGGTTCCGGAGGCAGTAAGATTAAAAGGAAAATTCAATCGCCCGATCCGAAATATTATACTCTATAACCATTATCAAAATATTGAACATACGTTATTTCTAATAAGACGACCCTCCTGATGTTTAATTTTAAAACTTTAACCATAGGATTCGTTATCCTCCTCTTATTTTTCAATATCCTGAGTTTCTTTATTTGTCCCTCCCATATCTCATTTCTTACTTTTTTTTGCCTTCACGCAAAATTTTTTTATATCACCCTGCTACTGATCATTGTCATACTTCCGGTTGCCCTGTCTTTTTTCCCTTGCCTGGAATTTCATCACACACCGGTACTATGCAGAGGAGATGTTACTGAAAAAGAGGTTGTCCTGACTTTTGACGATGGACCGGATCCTGAAAGAACTCCGGAAATCCTGAATATCCTTGACCGATATCAGATCAAAGCTACTTTCTTTGTCATCGGGAAAAAGATAAAAGGCAATGAGGTACTTCTACGCCGGATCATCCAGAAAGGTCATAGCATCGGGAACCATTCTTTCGAACACTCCAATTCATGGGATTTCAAATCTTCCGGAACGCTGAGAAAAGATATACAGATGACGAATGATCTCATTCTTGAAATAACCGGAGTGACCACCAAATATTTTCGCCCTCCATATGGGGTAATCAATCCTATGGTCCATAATGCGCTGAAAAGCTTTAATTATCATGTAATCGCATGGAGTAAAAGATCCTTTGACACAATCCTGAAAAGTGATAAAAAGATCCTCCGTCGTACCACTAAAAGTTTAAAATCAGGTGATATCCTGTTATTTCACGACACCTCAGAAAAGACCTCTCTTCTTCTGGAACAAATAATCCTTGCCATAGAAAAAGCCGGATTTAAAATAGTCAGTCTCGATAAATTTATCAATCCAAAATAATATGATACGATTTATATCCATTGTTATATTTTCAGGATTACTGCTGAGCGTAAACGCACAACGCAATCCCATGCAAAAAAAAGATGCCGAAAGGGTAAGTAACTATATTCTGGATGCGACCAAGAAAACCACTTCTATTCAAAGCCGGTTTATTCAGGAAAAAGTACTCAGCGTGCTTTCCGAAAAAATTATTTCCAGTGGTTTATTTTATTTTAAAAGGGAAAAAAAATTAAGGTGGGAATATATTGAGCCATTTAAATATCTGATCGTTATTAATAACGATAACCTTCTGGTTCGTGACGACAATAAAGAAAACCGCATCAACCTTCAATCAAATAAAGTTTTCAGGGAAGTCAACAACATTATCATAGGTACGGTTCAAGGGACGCTGCTAAACGATACAAAAAATTTTCAGGCATCTTTTTTTGATGAAAATTCATTTTACTTGTGTAAACTGGTGCCTCTTCAATCAAAACTAAGAGAATCGCTCAATGAAATATGGATTTATTTCAATAAAATCGATTACACTGTCGATAAAGTCGATTTGCGGGAATCCTCGGGTGATTATACGCGAATTACTTTCGAATCAAAAAAATTAAATCTTCCGGTATCTGATGAAATATTTTCTGTACGCTAGTCTTCTTCTGATCTTAGTCTGTGCCTGTTCTTCTACGAATCAAACCAGGGATCAACGCTCCGCGAAAAGCAAAGTCCTTGCTCCTTCTCCTGCTTTTGATAGCAACTTTAACAAGGCTTTGTTTAAAGCCTCCCTGGACATCCGGAAACAGCATCTTAGCGGATTCCTTCTTATAAAAAGAACCGACGACACTATTTACAGGGTGGTTTTTGCAAATGGAATAGGAATGACCCTGTTTGATCTTGGTTTTCATGAAAGCCGGTTCAGGGTCCATTACATTTTCGAACCCATGAATAAGAAAATTTTATTGCGTCTTCTCGAGAATGATTTCCGGCAATTGATCTTCATGTCTGAACCGGCAAAGTCAAGCCCACTGATGAAAACCATCATTAAAAGAGAAGGCGGAGAGGGAGAAATCCCACGTAGAATTGAAATTTCCAATCCGGTGATTAAAATGAATCTGGATTTGACCCTTATCTCTCAATAGGTTACCCCTTTTCGGCGGAATTATCCTTACATTTTGTACTTTTACATTTTGTACTTCAGCACATGTTGTTAAATACTTTTTTTTCAATCTCTTCGGTCAATGAAGTTCATGAACAAGATCAACCTTTGACCGGTACGAATTATAAGGTTCGTGTTGGTGTCAATATCAATCCGGATCATACCATCTTTAATGGTCATTTCCCTGGAAACCCGATTGTTCCGGGTGTTTGTCAGATACAGATGGTAACAGAGATCCTTGGAGAACTGCACCATAAAAAGATCCGCTTGATCAGTGCCGATAATATTAAGTTCTTATCCATGATAAATCCGGTTATGACGGATTCCTATTTTTATGATCTTAACTGCAGGGTGATATCTGATGATGAGATGGCGGTGAATGTTTTTGCTTATAAAGATCAAATCGCTTTCCTGAAATTTAAAGCCATTTATACCTCAACTGATTTAAATATTTTATCGGATGGATAAGATCGGTTGGGAAATTCGTAATGACATCGGGATTATTACCATTGAGAATCCGCCCGAAAACTATCTGGCACAACCTGATTTTGTTCCGCTGGAAGTTCTGAAAAAATGGACTTCCTATGATCACTTGAGGGGTTTAATGATCACCGGGACCGGGAAACAATTCTCGGGAGGTGGTAACCTTGATCACTTATTTTCAATGATCAACTCAAAAGAGGATATTTCAGCAAAGATATCCAGTGGTAAAAAAGTACTGGATTTTCTTGAGAACCTTAATATTCCGGTAATTGCGGCAATACAGGGTATTTGTTTTGGAGGAGGACTTGAAATTGCGCTTGCCTGTCACATCAGGATAAGCAGTGACAATGCCTTGTTTGCATTTCCGGAATCCAATTATAACCTGATCCCGGGTTTGGGTGGAAATATCCGGTCGCAGAAGTTGATTGGATTTCCAAAATCACTGAAGATGATATTAAGCGGAGATATGATCAATGCCGAAGATGCTCTTGAAATGAAACTTATCGATTATATCGTTCCCAAAAACAAGCTTCACGATTTTGCATTCAATTTTTTATTGAAGATGACCAAGGATCGCCGGCTTGAAGTGATCCATGCGGTGATGGAAGTGCTAAGAAATGAACGGAAATTACCCGTTGAAGATGCTATGAAAGATGAGACCCGTCTTTTTTGTGAACTGGCATTGGCAGAAGCCTTTCGGCGAAAGAGTTAAGAATAATCTGCTGTGAGAGATAAGGAGTACCATACCATTAAATTTACCATAACCAGTACCATGGGTCACCTGGTATTGGATCAGCCTCCGTCGAACAAGATGACACTTGATTTTTTTAATGAACTGTATCATCTGGTCCGATGTCTGAGAAAAGAAGAAGAAATCAAAGGTCTTGTTATAAGCGGAAATGGCAGACATTTTTCTTCCGGAACCGATTTACAGGCTATTCTTGATGCTATTGAAAAGAAAACGATCTTTAATGATTCCGGTCGTCCTGTCCATTTTCCCGGCTTTCTGGCAAAGAATTATTCCTCTATGCAAATAATGGAGCAACTCCCATTTCCAGTAATAGCAGCAATCCAGGGTGTATGTCTGGGATCTGCCATGGAACTGGCACTTTTCAGCCATTTCCGGTTTTGCAGTGAAGATGCGGTCTTTGGTTTACCCGAATCGACGTTCAATCTCATCCCCGGATTAGGAGGAATTCTTAAAGTCTCTCATCTCTCAGGAAAAGCCAGGGCGATGGAAATGATTATGAGAGGCAATACTTTCCCTGCTTCAGAGGCATTGAGATTCGGACTGGTGGATAGAATAATTTCCAAAAAAGAACTTTTATCCAGGTCTTTTCTTTTTGCAAGATCAGTTTCCTATGGATATAGAATAGAAAAAAGGAACCTTTATCTGAGAAAATATTTTAAATGACTCCCAGACAAGAAAAGAATACCGTCAGATTTGTTAAGATTGCTGGAACTGGTTCGTACCTTCCCGGGAATCCTGTCCCAAAAGATAAGGTAAATGAATACCTTGGAGAGTTGCCCAACGCTCCGGAGAAGGTCAGGAAATGGTTGAAGCGTATCCAATCATTGATGTTCGATCTTGTAGATGTAGAGTTTTACCATTTCGCGATCGATCCGGTAACCCGGAAATTTACTGATGATAATATCTCTATGTCTGTAAAAGCATCCCGGGAAGCATTGAAGGATGCAGCGTTATCGCCCGGAGATATTGATTTAATTGTATATGGAAGTCCCCATCAGGATCAAATGCCGACGGCTTCTGTCAGGATCCAGGAAGCGTTAGGGATCGATCGTTGTGGAGAGATCTCCATTCATGCAAATTGCACCTCCGCATATAAAGCGATGCTGGTTGCCTACGATATGCTCAGGAATGGGAGATACCGCAATGCACTGGTAATCTCTTCAAATATCTCATCATCAGAAATGGTAGCTGAATACTATAACCAGGCTCTTCTGACAAAAGAAGATCTGTTTTTGCGTTACTTCCTGTCTGACGGAGCTTCCTCCCTCGTTTTGCAATCGACCGAAAAAAAAGATAGCGGTCTGTTTCTTGACCATGTCTGTATGGAGTCGGTCGGCGGGAATAAACCATCTGCTATGGGGAATAAACGTCCCGCTTATTGGATGAATCCCAGGGAGGAATATGAAAAAGGATATCATCACCTTTCCCAGATGTTTCAGGAAGAACTTTCGTCGAACTTTCATGAAGAGGGAGGATCAGTATTTTTTAAAGGATTGTGCCGGATGCTATCAGATCATAAAGTCGATCTGAACCGGCTTAAATTCTTTCAGGTTAATTTTCCATCCAAACATATTTCAGAACTGATCATGGACGAATGCCAATCAATAAGCATTCCCCGTCAAACATTCTATTCAAAAATGTCCATGATGGGGTACATCGGACCTCCCATGGCATTCCTATGCCTTGATAAGATACGGAAAGAGGAAATTCTTGCACCCGGAGATATCATCATGAGTTTCGTTACGGAAGTGAGCAAATTTATGCAAGCAGGATATATAATTTCTGTTGAATAAAATCTGTCACGGCTCTTAATAAGGAAAATGAAGAACGAGTATACTCTTTTTCTGATCAGTCCGAAACAACGTTTCAGGAACTATCCTGCAAATATAATGCTGGCAAAAATGTTCGGGAAAAGGCGGTTGATGATCCCCCTGGCGCTCCCTACCATTGCTGCGCTCACCCCCGGGAATTTTGATATCCGGATATTTGATGAAGAAATTGAATCATTACCAGAAGATATAAAACCTGATATTGTTGGAATTACCACACTGGCTGCCACAGCAAAGAGGGCATTTATTTTAGGAGACAAGTACGTGAAACTTGGAGCTAAGGTAGTCTATGGCGGCCCGTTTGCCTCTTATTTGCCCGATGAGGCACTAAAGCATGGCGACAGTGTGGTTATTGGAGAAGCAGAAGGTCAATGGGAGAGACTTTTAACAGACTTTGAAGAGGGACAACTAAAATCGATCTATCAATCCGAAACAAGAGTCCCCTATAGAACCCAGAAAATGCCCCGGTGGGATCTTGTGAATATGAAACGTATTTTTCAGGTCGCCATCCAGGTCTCCAGAGGTTGCCCGTTCAACTGCGATTTCTGTCTTGTTTCAAAAATGTTCGGCCGTTCCATGCGGTACCGGGATATTGGTAATGTCGTTGAAGAGATAATCGCCGCACCCTCAAAATATTTTTTCTTTGTAGATGATAACCTTACGATCAATAAAAAATATGCCAAAGAATTGATGAAAGCCCTGATCCCCCTGAATATTTCGTGGGGATGTATGTGCAGCATAGATGTCGCCAACGATGAAGAATTGCTCCAATTAATGGCGGATGCGGGTTGTTTCAATATTCTGATCGGATTTGAATCGTTAAACAAGGCAAGTCTCCAGGAAACAGAAAAAAAGCACAATCAGGGTGGAGAGATATTTGAAGAAGCCATAGAAAAGATTACGTCTGCAGGAATTCATATCAATGCCAGTTTTGTGGTAGGATTTGACCATGACACCCTGGAAGAATTCGATCGGATTTACAATTTTACCCTTAAAAATCATCTTCCTTTCGTCAACCTTCACATTCTGAACGCTCCTCCGGGAACCGGATTACATGAAAGGTGTGCACGGGAAGGAAGACTTTCCGGTTATGATCCGGACCTGGGAGTGGGTCATTTTCCCAATATGGATTATAAGAATATGTCTCAGATCGATATTTTTGATAAATATATGGAAACGGTGACGAGACTATATTCTTTTGATGTTATCCGGAAGAAGGCCGAAGGATTATTCTGCAAAGGAAGTTTTACAAACAAAGGAGGAAAAATAACCGCTCGGATGAAACTTCGTTTAACTTTAATTATCTTTAAGGAGTTTCTGATAACCTTTGATCCTGAACGCCGGAAATTATTTTGGTTCATCATTCAGATGCTGAGATCAAAAAAGTTGGCTGTCGATAAAGGATTTGGATTTCTTCTGTCTATGCTTGGATATTACAATCATATCAAAGACCACCATAAAAATATGGCCTTTTACCGGACCATGATCCTTTCACGTGACCGGGAGGCATGGAGAATAACCGACCCGGAACAAAACATTAAAATTCCTGTTTGATGATAAAGATGATCAAGAAAATAGGGATCGTCGGGGAAGGGAAAATGGGCAGTAACCTGTTTTATTACTTGTTAAATTTTGACTTTATCATAAGACTAAAATGCAGTTCCGGAGCAGACATTGAAAAAATCAGGAAAAACTTTATAAGAAAAATTACCAGATCCAGGGATGCGGGAATCCTTTCTGATAACACCTTTGATAAGATAAGAACCAAAACAATAATATCAGCAGAAAATGAAATATTAACGGATTGCGATCTTATCATTGAAGCAATCCCTGAAAATATTGATCTTAAAAGAGCCTTTTTTAAATCAATTGATGACTTGTTAAATGAGCATTGCATCATCGCTTCGAATTCTTCTTCCATCAATCCCAGCCGGTTAATCCCTTCACTCAAGCGCTGTCCCCTGTTCCTGGGTATTCATTTTTTCTATCCGGTACCGTTAATAAATATTGTTGAGATCATCGTACCAGGTTCGTTTTACAATCCGGCGTTAGAAACTATCACTGCCTTCCTTGATAAAATAGACAGAAAATATATTCTCCTGGACGAAAATAACAGTTTCGTACTGAACAGGATATTTTTGGATTTTCAGAATGAATCATTTCTGATGGTTAAGATTGGACATGTCACCATCGGACAGTTGGATGCCCTTGTCAGGAAATATTTCTTTCCCATGGGTGTATTTGAATTTATTGATTCAGTCGGGATTGATACCATGCTGAATTCGATTAAAAACTATGTTGAAAATTATCCCCATAAAGACTATTATTCTTCTCTTATAAACCATCTCGGGACCATGGTTCAAAAAGGGGTCCTTGGACAAAAATCCGGTAACGGATTCTATCAGTACCCCGGGGGAGAGATCTCAGAAAGGAATACAGAACCTGATCCCGGATCAGATCCGGAAGGAAAAATAGCGGAACATCTGCGATCCGTATATTTATCGTCGGTGAGAAGGTTTACCAGTCAGTCAAAACTTTCAATCCCTGAGATGAATGAAGCAATAAAAGAATATTTTTGCATTAAGAAGGGACCGTTTGATTTGGATATTCCATGTGATAATTATAACTAAAATCGTTATCCTATGAAAAAAACATTCCCATGTTTAGTAATACTGGCAGGAATCCTTCTCGTTTTTACGACCGGATTGAAATCCGGACCGGAGTCCGGACCAGGATATGAGTCACCGGTCTCCACAACGCTTCCGGATAGTGTTGATAAAATCGTTCAAAATTCATGTATCGCCTGTCATTCTGATGATGGAGTCTCCATGGCAAAAATGAAGCTCAATTTTAATAAATGGAACTCTTATGAAGAAAAGAAACAGCTTTCCAAAGCTGAGGATATCTGTGATGAAGTGACCAAAGGAAAAATGCCACCAAGAGGATACCGGGAAAACAATCCCGAATCGGTTCCTGCCGAGAAAGAAATAAAAACAATTTGTGCCTGGGCAAAATCCTTTCAAAAATAAAACCGGAGGATGTCACGCAGAGTCGTTATTACCGGAATGAGTATTGTCTCGTCCCTCGGGCTGGATTTGCAAACCAATTGGAATAATCTCCAGTCGGGTAAGAGTGGCGTTAGACGGATAACCCTTTTCGATCCTTCCGATAATATTACCCAGGTAGCAGCAGAAGTTCCGCCTGAGTTTGAAGAGCATTCACGAACCTATATCAAGAAACGATCAGCTTCACAGATGACACGGGTAACAAGGATGTGTTTGGTTGCTGCCAAAGATGCCATAAATAATTCAGGTATTGATTTCAGCAGAATAGATCGAAACCGTTGTTCTGTCATAATTGGTGCGGTCAGCACAGGCAACTCAAGTGTTGAAAAAGGAACTACTCCGCAGAACAAGGTTTTCAAAGGCATGACGAATGCAATGTCCGCCTGGATTTCATTGGAATATGAACTTTTTGGACCAAATTTTACCATAAATACTGCCTGTGCTTCTTCGGCATACGCTATCGCCACCGGATATGATATGATCAGAAATAATTCGGCAGATGTTGTTATTGTTGGTGGAGCTGATTCTATTATCAATAAGGAAGAGATAGAAGGTTTTAACGCGCTATACGCCCTTTCGGTTTCGAATGATCCTCCCGAAAAGGCTTCTAAACCATTCTCGGCAGACCGGGATGGCTTTGTTGCCGGAGAAGGTTCCGGTGTATTGGTCTTAGAGGCAGAAGATCTTGCCAAAGGACGGAATGCACATATTCATGCTGAAATCTGCGGATACGGACTCACCAGTGAAGCCTATAACATCATGGCTCCGATGAAAGACGGAGAGGGAATGGCAAATACCATGGAAAAAGCATTGCGTAATGCAAGCCTTACGAAAGAAAAAATCGATTATATCAATGCCCATGGTACGGCTACTGCCCTGAACGATCTTTTTGAAACTCTTGCCATAAAAAATGTATTTGGCAAACAAGCCTATAAGATCCCTGTATCCTCTTCAAAATCCATGCTGGGTCATACCATTGGGGCAGCCGGTGCAATTGAAGCAATTATCACGATCCTCAGCGTTGAAGACAGCACGCTCACTCCTACCATAAATCTTGATAATCCTGATCCGGAGCTTGATCTGGATTATATCCCGAATGTCTCACGCCATGCATTGATCGAAACAGCCCTCTCAAATTCTTTTGGTTTTGGCGGACACAATGCCACCTTGGTCTTTAAAAAGTATTGTCTATAATCCTATGTTAAAAAAAATTATTTTTGTAAAAAATAGTTAATGATGGCCAGAATTGATGAAAAGACCCGAAACGAGGTTAAAAATATTGTTTATAATTTTTTTGCTGATGAATGTGAGGTTGATAAAGCTTCTATCAATGATCAGACCAATATAATCAAGGATTTGGATGGAGATTCCCTGATGTTTCTGGAATTGATCGAGATCTTCAAAAAAAAGTATGATCTTGATATTGAACTCAAAACAATCGGAAAATATGCTGTCAAGCACCCGGTTTCCACCATTGGTCAGCTGATTGAAATGCAGATGCTTATCATCGAACATGAGAACCGCCTGCTTGATTTAGAAAAATAAATCCATATATTTCTTGTCTGCCCCAGGAGTTGCCTTCGTTTTTCCGGCATTTGCCAGTGATTACAAGGAGGATCAGACAAATCTGATCCAAGGATATACCGAGCTTCTCAGAGATTTACTCCGGAAAGCTTCGGATCAGGTCAATGCACCGTTATATCGCTTTGACCCTTTGACAAAAAATTTCCTTGACCACGAACTTTTTAACCAATATATTTCATTTATCCAGAGTTGCACCTGTTCTATCCTGTTGCGTAGAAGCAAATTGAATCCCGGAATGGTGGCAGGCTATAGTATGGGAATTTATGCTTCCCTGTTTGATTCGGGTTCGATAACCCTGGAAACCGGACTGGAACTGATCAGAAATGCTTACCACGAGATTGAAAATATCACAAAAGATCAGAATTTCTCTATGGGTTCGGTTATTGGTTTAAGCAGCGATGATATTCATCAGCTGATTGACCATATCGATCCGGATACTGAAATTTCAAACCGGAACGGACCTTTTTCATTTGTTCTGTCAGGACGCGTTTCATCTCTTGAAGGTATTATCGCAAAATCTAAAGAGGAAGGCGCAATCCATACTCACATGTTTACCGTTCATCAACCTTATCATTCCGGATTTCTGAAGGGTACGGAGCCCGGGTTTTCAAGCTTTGTCAATCAGGTTCATGTCAATAAACCCATAACTCCTGTTATTTCGGTTATTGACCAGAAAGAGTTAACCTCCCCCGAACAAGTAAGGCAGGAACTGGTCAGAAATCTTTTTCAACCCCTGGACTGGTACCAGACACACCTGAAACTTACTGATCTTGGAAATACTGTCTTCATCGAGGGCAGTCCTCTGAATACCCTGAGTAAAATAGCCAGATTCATTCCGGGAAATGTGAAGTATTATTCCCCTTTAAACGCCTTGAATTCGCTGCTGTTTCCTGATTTTTAACAATGTTCTGAACATGGGTTCGTTCAGATTTAAATCCAGACGCATTTTCATTGCTTCCAGCAGCATTCCCGGAGATGGATGAGACTCTAACGCCGGTATGCAATTTACCCGGATCTCAGAAGCTTTTTTGATTAAGGCATTCAGTTTATTCTTTCCCAAGTCTTTCGAATAATAAAACAAGGGAGGGTATAAAATGGATCCGGAATTTCCTGTAAGACCTTCTTTTTTCACTATATCAAACAAAGGAGTTCCGGGATAAACCCTCAGTCCTGCAGCCAGATAGACAAGATCATCTTCACGGATACTCGCATCAATGAATTGCATGGTTTCATCAAAAGTTTGTTCATTCTCCCCGGGAGCTCCGAAAAGAAAAAACCACATCGAAGGTAATTCGTACCTGATTATCAGATCGGTCGTACGTTGAATATCTTCAAGAGAAAAACCCTTGCCTAGATTTTTTAAAACAGAAGGGGAAGCGCTGTCGGGAGTCACATCAATTTGTTTAAATCCGGCTTGAATCATTAACTCAAATAACGCCGCACTTGTATTTTTTGGATTGATTCCCATAGTTCTCAAGCGTGCTTTAACCTTTTTTCCAATAATCGCACGACAAAGGGATTCGGCATATCCTGCAGGTTCATTAAACGTCGAGTCCACAAATTCAATGGTCACCTCCCCCAACCGGTTCGTCACTTGTGCCATTTCTGATACGACATCTTCCGGATCGCGCATTCGGAAATAGTTCCCTTCAATACATGGATAGGTACAATAAATGCATTTATTAGCGCACCCCCTTTTAGTCTGAATGCTATATACCCCATTTTTCAGATAGGGTATAAAATCAATCCTCTGATCAATTCCGGAATAGTATTGAGAAAAAGAATGGGTCAGCGTCGGTGAAACTGAGCTTTCTTTATGTTTTTCATTACGAATGTACAATCTTGGATCGTCATCAACCGGTTCTTTGTTGTCCAGATTACTCAGCAATTGCAAAAGGCTTTCTTCCCCCTCTCCTGCTATTCCATAATCAGCCTGCGATAAATCCATCAATTCTTGCGGAAAGATGCTGAAACCACTTCCTCCAAGAATAACAGGATTGTTGGTTAGAGCCTGCACCGGGCGGATAAAATCAGATAGTATACGCTCTATATAGAAAATATTCCGGTCTGCCACTACGTCATCAATATTTCGTATACTGAAGCCGATATAATCGGGACGGAAATCATTGACTACCTGAAGAAGGCTGTTCCCCTTGTCAAATAAACCATCATAAACTCTGACATCATAAAAAGGAGATAAATACGACGCAATCATACATAGCCCTAACGGAGGAACAGGATATGGCAGTTGTTCAATGTTCGTACTAATCAATAATACCTTTTTCATTTCTAAATAACATCCGTTCCCTTTCTGATCAGCCATAACTTGGCAACCTCATGATGGAATTCTTCATAAGGCAAGTAAGATTTGAGAAGGGCATTGAAAAAATTATACCGGTCAAAATTTTGATCGATGATCAGTTCTCTGACTTTCCGGAAATAATTTGTTCCAGGCATTGGACTTAAAATGGTATAACCCGCATAAACTACGGGGTTTTTTGCAGCATACCCGGCTAAAGCCTTGAAATCATCCCGGGAATAATTGCAGGGCACGACATAATTCCCCCTGACCATAATCCCATTTGCATCGAAAATCCTGATCGCCTCCTGGTTTAGTCTTGCCGGAGATTTCTTATGATACTGATTCAACTCTTCATCCCGGAAAGATTCAAAACCACAGATCACTACCTTCAATCCTCCTTTTGCCATTTTTTCGATGATCGATGGATTTCGGGCAGCAACATCAGCCCTGATATCCATGATGAATGTCTTTTTAATACCTTCCTCCTGAATCCGGTCAAAAAGCAGACTCATAAATTCAGTGTCCACCACAGAATTTGCATCTGCGAATCTTACGACGGGATATGCTTCGACAGACTTGAGTTCATCAATCAGGCTACCGATACATCGTTGATGATATTTCCCTTTAAACTGACCCCAGATGGAGCAGAAAGTACAGCGATGTGAACAGCCAAGTGAAGTGTAAATGTAGGTGGATGGATAGGGACTTTTACCGACCTTATATGTCTCAATCCATGGATCCAGATGAGACCGGTCAGGCATCAGATAATCCTTACCGATGAAATCCCGTATTAATGGTTTACCGGCGGTTTTCATGAATTTCAACTGCCGGTTAAGAAAAATACCCGCTACTCCTTCAACCGGTCTCCTTTGTTCCAGGGTGATGACCAACTCTCTGAAAATATGAGCCGATTGACCCGGGATCACGATATCGAAGGAGGTGTGTTGAAAATCATATGGGCAAAGCGTCGCATGGAGTCCTCCGACAACAGTAAGAATGGATGGATCGAATGATTTTACGGTGCGGGCGATTATATCCGAACTGTTAAATTCAGAAGTGATCGTAGTCACACCGACAAGAGCCGGCTGGTATTTGTTTAATAAATTTTTTGTCAGAATATCCAAAGATGGAGTCTCCGGGTTTAGATCATATTCGCCCTTCATATCAAATACGTTAACATCATGATCTTTCACGGCAGCAGCAATCGTCAGTAATCCCAGCGGAGGACCTATTAATTTTTTATGAATAAACGGCCGGGCTATATCAGGAGCGTATTTAAGAATGTTGTTTTCCGGAGATCGTGGCGGATTGATCAGAAGGATTTTCATACAAACAAAAGTACTTAAAACACGACATCACTCAAATGGTTCCAATCGGCTATTTTACTATTTTTGCTTACTATTCATTGATAATCTATTGTCATCTAAGTCGTATGCTGGAAAAATTTGCGGTAAAGCAAAAAATGATTGAATTGAAGTGCTGTGTTATTATTCCGACATACAACAACGACGGAACACTGGAGGATGTTTTACTCCGGGTTTTGGAATATACTTCCGATGTGATCATTGTAAATGATGGCTCAACAGACACTACTCCGATCCTTCTGAGGAAATATCAAAATATTGAAGAATCCCGCGTTAAAACGCAAGGATTCTACGATCCAAACGGAATTTCTAATTTTTTGCCCGATAGCCCCACTGCAAGCTGCGGGGAATGCGTTCGCGGGATTCAAATCCTTACAATATCCCGGAATACTGGAAAGGGAAATGCACTTCAGAAGGCATTCAGGCAAGCCATAGATTCAGGATTTCGCTATGCGATTACCATCGACAGCGACGGACAGCATTTTCCCGAAGATATTCCTTTATTTATTGAAAAAATTGAAAAATTCCCCGACTCCCTGATCTTGGGAGCAAGAAATATGAATCAGGATGGAGTCCCTGGTTCAAGCAATTTTGGAAATAGTTTCTCGGTTTTCTGGTTTAAAGTGGAAACGGGTCTGACCGTACCCGATGTTCAGACAGGGTTTCGTCTTTATCCAATGAACCGGGTCAGGGAACTGAAACGTCACTTTTCCGTTAAATTCGAATATGAGGTTGAGATCCTCGTCAGGCTTGCCTGGATGGAAGTTGATGTGTTATCGGTTCCCGTCAGGATCTATTATTTTCCAAAATCAGAAAGAGTTTCCCATTTTCGAAAGGTCAGGGATTTCTCACGGGTGAGCATTGTGAATACAATCATGGTATTTATGGCTCTTTTATGGATCCGGCCGCTATCCTTCTTTAGAAATCTCCGGAAGAAGTCACTCAAAGAGTTTATCCGTGAATACATCATTGACAGCAAGGATTCCAACGGAAAACTTGCTTTATCCGTTTCGCTGGGAGCATTTTTTGGAGTCATGCCGATTTGGGGTTGGCAAATGCTGGCAGCGATGGGAATGGCTTCCCTGCTTCGTTTGAATAAATTCATCGCCCTGGCAGTTTCCAATATCAGCATCCCTCCCCTGATACCTTTGATCATCTTTTTGAGCTACATAACAGGTGGCTGGGTGCTGGGAGCCGACTCCGGAGCTCTGACCTATTCAAGCGAATTCAAAATAGAATGGATAACAAACAATATTTTACAGTATCTTATCGGAAGTATAGTATTCGGTTTCGCTCTTGCTTTAGCTCTGGGATCATTATCCTACCTGTTCCTGGAAATCTTTCGCAGACCAAAAAAAGTTAAGAAGAATTAGGATGGGAAATTTCTTTGTCGGATTATATCATTTTTTTCAAAGGAATAGATGGTTATTCTATGTGTTATTAGTCATTGTTTCACTTTCAATTCTGTTTTTTGCTTCAAAAATAAGATCTGATGAGGATATTTCGGGAATGACTAGGAAGGGATCTGTCCTTAGTAATGATGAATTCGTTATCAGAAACTTCAAATTTGCAGAGAAACTTGTTGTACATATATTTTACAGCGATACTTCTGCAGTCACAGTTCCTGACACCCTAAAACAAATAGCCGGCAAGTTCATAAGCCAGGTTCAGGAAAAAATTGATACAACGCTCATTGAGGCCATGCTGACTAAAGTTGATGATTCAGCATTTAATGCCGTTCAAAGCATTGTATCTGATAACCTTCCCATATTCCTGTCTGATAAGGATTATGAAGATATAGACAACCTGATCACGCCGGAGAACCTGGAATCGGCGATGAAGAGGAATTTTAAACTGTTGGTCTCCCCGGCAAGTATGATCGTAAAAAATCAGATCGTCAATGATCCTCTCGGATTTCAATTCCTGGGATTAAAAAAGTTAAAATCCCTTCAGGTCGACGAGAAGTATGAAGCCGATGAAGGTTTTTTTCTTACGAAAGACAAGCGACATTTGTTTGTTTTTATTATACCGGCTAATCCGCCTACCGAGACGGAAAAGAACAGTATCCTGGTCGACGGATTGGAAAATATATCCAGGTCGTTGACCAGTGGCCAGAATCTGGTAAAAATTGAGACTTTTGGTTCGGTTGCAATCGCCGTCGGAAATGCCAAACAGTTAAAAAAAGATATCATTGTAACCCTTACCATCGCCTTTACCCTGATCATTTTACTTCTGGCATGGTACTTTAAAAATATCCGGATCCCTTTTTTGGGATTTCTTCCGGCACTTTTCGGAGGAGGATTTGCGCTGGCTTTTATCTTCATCTATAAGGGTTCTGTATCTGCAATTGCACTCGGCATCGGTTGTGTCATTCTTGGTCTCGTAATTGATTATGCGCTGTATGTCGTTAATCATTTTCGTCAGAAACAATCGGTTGAATTGGTTTTAAAGGAATTGTCGCAAACTATAGTTGTGTGTTGCCTGACCACGGCTGGGGCATTTCTGTGTCTGGTTTTCCTGAATTCATCCGTCTTGAATGACCTGGGATTGTTTGCTGCACTCAGTGTGACGGGAGCTGCATTTTTTACCCTGGTCATACTGCCTCATTTCCTTTCTGCAAAATTTATTCTACCCGCCAAAAAACATAAAAAGAACTTTGTCGACCGTATTGCGGGAATAGATCTGGAGAAAAAATGGTTAGTTATAATCATTCTTATTCTATTTGGCATTATCAGTCTTTTTTTCAAACAAGGGGTTACTTTTGAAAGTGATATGATGTCGATGAATTATATGACTCCTACCTTACAAGAAGCAGAGAGAAATCTTGATTTTTTGGGAGAAAAAGAGGTAAAGAACGTGTACGTCATCTCTTATGGGAAGACCCGTGAGGAGGCCATAAGGAAAAATGAAAATGCCTCTTATGAGCTGGAAAAACTGAAGAAAGCCAACCAAATCATGAGCTATTCGGGTATTCACAACCTCTTTCTCTCTGATTCCATGCAACGTAACCGAATCGCCAAATGGGAAAGTTTCTGGACCGCGGATAAAAAAAAGAATCTTCGTAATTACCTGACAAAAAGCGCTATAAAGACTGGGTTCAAGCCCAGTTCGTTTGATAATTTTTTAAATAATCTGACCAATAAAAAATATACACCTGTCGATCCGGATCATTACCAATCATTTCAAAAAACATATTTCGGGGACTGGATAAATGAAAAGGACAATATGATCATGGTTTCCAGTATGGTGAAAGTTACCATGGAAGAAAAACCCAACGTGTACAATGCATTACAAGGAAAGCGGAATATAGTCGTATTTGATCGTCAGAATGCAACAAGTCGATTCGTTTCCAATGTTAAAAACGACTTTTCGTTGTTGGTTACCCTCTCCATGATCTTCGTCATCATTCTTCCCTTTATTTCGTTTGGTAGGATCGAATTAGGGTTGACCACAACATTACCCATTTATTTCAGCTGGTTTGTGACCTTGGGCTTCATGGGACTGACGGGGATTAAATTCAATATTTTCAATATCATTTTATCTTCCTTTGTATTCGGACTTGGAGTTGACTACAGCATACTGATGATGCGAGGGCTTTTATACGAATACAAATACGGAACAAAGGAGCGAAACGCCTATAAAGTCACTATCATTTTATCTTCCGCTACTACCCTTTTCGGAGTTGCAGCGTTACTTTTTGCCAAACATCCCGCACTTAAATCGATTGCCCTTATTTCTATTGTAGGAATTCTTTGTGTGGCAATAACCTCTTGTACCTTTTCACCCTTGATGACGAAGTGGTTTCTGTTTGACAGATTGAAAAAAAAGAAATTCCCGGTGACAGCAAGAATTTTTATTAAAACCTTCATAACCTGGGGAAATATTGTCCTGATCTCTATCATCATGATGATTCTCGGCACTATTATTTATACGCTGATCCCTTTACCCCTGAAAAAGAAAAAAGTAATTTTCCACAAAATTTTTTCTGCACTTTGCAGGGCCTATATATTTGTAACATTTCCGACCAACCGACGGCTATTTAATCCGACTGGAGAGGATTTTTCAAAACCATGCATCATTATCAGCAATCATCAGTCGCTGATCGAGACCCCAGCATTCCTGAGACTGAATCCTAAAATACTCATATTTACCAACGATTGGGTATTCAAATCACCGGTCTTTGGTCCCATTGCAAGGATGGCCGGATTTATCAATATCGAAAAGGGACTGGAACCGAGCCTGGAAAAACTCCGGATAAAGATGGAAGAGGGATATTCGATCCTGATATTTCCGGAGGGTCACCGTTCCAAGAACAACCATATTCAACGGTTTCACAAAGGTGCCTTTTATCTTGCTGAAAAACTGCAGAAAGACATTCTGCCGATCCTCGTCTTTGGTTCAGGCGATTTTCTTGGCAATGGAGAATTCTGGGGTAAACCGAATGGAATATTCATGCATATCATGAAACGTGTTTCATTCGATGATCCATCCTTCGGTACGAACTATTCTGAAAGAGCAAGGTTATTCAGGAAATTCTATATTTCAAATTACAACCAGGTGAAATTATCCGATGGAAACGCTTTTTATTACCGTAAACATTTGTTACTCAATTATATTTTCAAAGGCCCGATACTGGAATGGTATCTCAGGGTAAAAATGAAACTGGAGAACAACTACGATCCGTACCTTAAACTGATGCCGGAAAAAGGTGATATCCTTGATATTGGTTGCGGTTATGGGTACGTCTCCTATATGTTATCACTTACTTCCGGAGAAAGACAAATTACCGGCGTGGACTATGATCACGAGAAGATAGAGGTTGCGAAACATTGTTTTTCTAAAAATGACAAATTGGATTTTATCTGTGGCGATATTACGCAAATGAATTTTGGCAAAAAAGACGGATTCCTGCTGCTGGATGTCCTTCATTATTTCCCCGTTGAGGAACAGATATCACTTCTTACAAAGTGTCTGGAAAATCTGAATGAATCCGGCTTGGTTATTATACGCGATGCAAATTCAGATCTGAAGAAACGTCACAAGGGATCACGGTTGACGGAGTTTTTCTCTACAAAGATGGGATTTAATATTACCAAAGATGATACCGGAAAACTCTTCTTCACTTCGTCTGAAACGATTCTTTCTGTCGCTCGTGAAAAAGGGTTCTCAGTTGAAGTGATTGACAATAAGAAAATAACTTCAAATAATATTTATATCCTTTCTAACAGCCCTGTTAAAAACCGATAAAGATAACATGGTTAAGATGAAGAAATAGTCCGGTTGGTATGAATAATTTCGATATCATTATCATTGGGAGTGGGCTTGGAGGACTTCTGAGTAGTTATATCCTGAGTAAAGAGGGTTTTAACGTATGTATCCTTGAAAAACAGCCGGTACCAGGTGGTAATCTTCAGAATTTTACCTTGCATGGCTGCTCGTTTGATACTGGTGTGCATTATGTCGGAAGCCTTCTACCGGGGCAGACGCTTCATTCGTATTGGAACTATTTTGGTCTGATGGATAGGATCTCTGTGATGAGAATGGATATTGATGGATTCGATCATATAGCTTTCGGAGATAAAGAGTTTTGTCTGGCACAGGGTTTTGATAATTTCAAAATACAACTGCAAAAAAACTTTCCTGACGAACAACAGTCGCTTTCAAGGTACATTGATCAACTGATGACCATCAGTAATTCTTTCCCATTATATAATCTTGATTTCTCAAAAACAGTCTCAAAGGATCCCTACCTATCTTCCGGAGCATACCAGTTTTTCTCTTCTCTGAGCCGGGATTCGCTTTTCACATCCGTCCTCGCCGGCAATAACTACCTTTACTCCGGCGATCGCGATAGAACACCTCTTCATATTGCCGCTCTCATTAACCATTCTTTTATTTCTAGTGCCTGGAGATTGGCAGGAGGAAGCCATCAGATCACAGAAATCCTGACCGATCAGATCCGATCAATGGGTGGCACTTTAATAACCTCTTCCGAAGTAATCAGAATAAAAAAGAAAAGGGGAAAGTTTATCGTAACGACAGTGGATGGGAAAGAGTATTTTTCATCTATTATAATTTCCAATACCCATCCCGCGATAACGCTTGGTATTCTTGACCCTGATCTGGTTAAAAAATCTTTTCGGCTTAGAATGGAAAGTCTTCAAAACACTGTTTCCTCCTTCATTCTGAATCTTGTTCTTAAGCCAGATACATTCCCCTATCTGAATTATAACTTATATTATTACAAATCCGAAAATGTTTGGACCGCCACTTCATCACAGAAGGATCGTTGGCCGGAAAGTTATCTTCTGTATACGCCTGTCAACAAGACGAATAATATTTATGCAAAATCAGCGATAATTCTTACCTACATGAATTATGAAGAGGTCAGGAAATGGGAAAACAGCAGGATCGGAAAAAGAGGAGCAGAATATCTGGCTTTCAAGGAAGAACATACCGAAAGATTATTAAAACTGGTCGGAAAAAAATTTCCTTCATTACCGGAGTCGGTCCTGTATTCAGATGCTTCCACTCCATTGACTTTACGTGATTATACCGGAACTGTGGAGGGATCGATGTATGGGATCCGGAAAGACTTTAATGATCCATTGAGAACCATGAATATTCCAAAGACCAGAATTCAGGATTTATTCTTCACCGGACAGAACACCGGTCTGCATGGGATGCTGGGGGTTACCATCAGCGCTATTCTCACATGCGGAGAAATTATCGGACTGGATTATTTAATCCATAAGATCAGGAGGAGCTAAATTGACAAGCAAACAAAAAAAATCATGCCTTATCAAGTCAGCATTGATCTTTTTATCATTGATCATTATTCTGATTCTTCTTTTTTACGTTTTTACCAGGATCACTCCCCCTACCCCTGATGATAGAATTTCTGAATCATTAACAGTTAATGTAGTTGACTCAAATCTCTTTACCATTGATCATGGCTGGTTCAAGAAAAGTAAAACAGGACTTTGGGAGATGTATATCCAGGGGAAACCCTATGAACGTGGAGTGATCAATGGAAAGTTATCAAAGGAACTGATCTATCTTCAGGAAAAAGCTTTTGTCGGTGAACTTTCCCGGATGATTCCTTCAAACTTTTACAGGCATTTTCTGAAATATTTCATATACTGGTTCAACCGTGATCTGGATGACTTCGTGACAGAAGAATACAAACTCGAGATCCTCGGTATTTCCCGAAGCGCCAGCCAGGAATTCTCATTTATAGGAAACAATTACCAACGGCTTCTGAATTATCATTCAGCTCACGACATTGGCCATGCACTCCAGGATTTAAAACTTGTGGGATGTACATCCTTCGGTGCCTGGAATGACTGTTCCGAAGATTCCTCTCTGATCATCGGACGTAATTTCGATTTTTATATGGGCGATGAATTCACAAAGAATAAAATTGTCTGTTTTATAAAACCCGATGACGGTTATCCTTTTATGATGATTACCTGGGGAGGAATGATTGGTGCTGTATCAGGAATGAATACACGGGGAATCACCGTCACGATCAATGCCGCAAAATCAGAGATTCCTTTTTCCGCCAAGACACCTATCTCAATCCTTGCCAGGGAAATACTTCAGTATGCATCATCGATACAAGAAGCCTATGAGATTGCACAAAAGAGAAAAACTTTTGTTTCAGAATCTCTTTTGATCGGCTCCGGAGAGGAAAATAAAGCAGCAATCATCGAGAAATCTCCTTTTGGGATCTCTCTCTTTCAAACAAAGAAAAACTATATTGTATGTACGAACCATTTTCAATCGGAATTATTTCAGAATGATCCTTTAAACAAGCAAAATATGCTGGAAAACGCTTCCGGTTACCGGTACGAAAAAGTAATACAGAACATTACAAATAAAATTCCTCTCAACCATCTGGATGTAGCCGGGATCCTGCGCGATCAACATGGACTCGGGGATCAGGATATAGGAATGAGCAATGAAAAGGCTATAAACCAGTTGATCGCACACCATTCAGTTATTTTCAAACCCCGGCAGCAACAGGTTTGGGTCTCAACGGCTCCATGGCAGATCGGTCCTTATGTGTGTTATGACCTGACCGAAATTTTTAATAATTTTGCAGACCTTAAAGAACGGAAAGAGATAACGGATCCTGATCTGGTTATTCCATCAGATTCATTCCTTGGAACTCAAAAGTACGAACACTTTGTAACTTTCAGGGAGATGAAAAAAGTGCTCATTCAGGTTATAGATAATAAAACAAAGGTAATCCTGAACAAGGATTTTTTCAGGGCTTTTCAGACTGCAAATCAAAATTATTATGAAGTTTATTCCCTGGTGGGTGATTATTATAAAAAGACAGGAAATTATAACCTTGCTTGTAAAGAATACAGGATCTCCCTGGAAAAGGCAATACCCAGAGAGTCGGATAAACGGGAGATAATAAAAAAGCTGGCGGACTGCAATCTGGCTGCTCAAAGTCAAAACCAACAGGAATAACTGGTCAAAACCAAAACAAAAGTTAATTATCGATGAAATTTAAACTTATATATCCACGATGGGAAAAACTGGAGGGTCAAACCATTTTTAACTTACCTCCTCATGGACCGGTTGTAATGGCTGCTGCTATTCCTGAAGATATAGAAATTGATTTTACCGATGAAAATGTAGAGGATCTGGTTATCGATGACAGTCCGGATTTTGTCGGAATATCTATGATGCTTACTACCCAGGTTAAACGCGGCTGGGAAATTGCTGATCAGTACAGGAAGTTGGGAAAGAAAGTCATTTTTGGAGGGATCTCGACCATGCTTCATGCCGAAGAGACGATGCCTTATGCTGATTCTATCTTTCTCGGAGAGGTCGAAGGGAGAATGAAAAATGTCTTTGACGATTTCAAGAATAATGATCTGAAAAAAGTATATAATTTTCTGAATAATCCTCCTGATATGGATCTTATTGGTCCTGCAAGACGATCCATTCTTAAGTCAGACCTATACTATCATAAAGGATTCCGGATGGTTGATCTTTTCCATGCTTCCAGAGGATGCATCTATGACTGTTATCCCTGTGCGGTCAGGTACCTGGGGGGAAGAGGATTTCGCCCCCGACCGATCGACCGTGTCGTGGAAGAACTTTCTCAGATGGATAATAACCGCCTTTTCATTGTGGATAATTCGCTTGCACTGGATACCAAATGGGAGAAAGAACTATTCAAGGCAATGATCCCCTTAAAAAAGAAATGGGTAAGTCATACGATTGAAGACAAGGATGATATTCTCGATCTGGCTGCACAAGCTGGTGCCTGGTATGTATATCAAGCCGTATTTGACACTTCCGATTACATAAAAAACAGGATCCGGCAGTATCACGAGTATGGAATTGCTGTCGAAGGCACGATCCTGCTGGGACTTGACAACCAAACGGAAGATGATATTAAACGACTTATCGATTTCCTGCTGGAGATTGATCTGGACCTGGCAGAATTTACCGTTCTGGCTCCTTTCCCACATACGAAAGCACATAGTGATCTGGTCAAACAAGGTCGGATTTTCGATTTTGACTGGAATAATTATAATGCGGGTAAAGTAGTGTACCATCCAAAGAATATGACAGCAGAGAAACTGGCAGAACTTTACCAATATGCCTGGGAAACATTTTATAAAGATGAACCCCAGACCATGAAGATGTTCAATCTGATCAACAAGGTCATTTCACGGGAAATTTCCGACGGTACTTACACCCCGAGACGGCGCGATCTAGCCAACCTGAGCTTCGGGAAAAAAGTAAACAAGGTCGCATGATAATAATTATCGTCAGTACAACACCCAGCTATTTTACTTTTTAATTATGGAAACCAATCCGGAATTCTCAAAATACATGGATCACTATTTCGACTACCTTGGTCAATGGGAAAGTCCTTCGCGTTGTGGTTTGAAGATTATTAATAGAAAAGATGGAAGTATTCTTGCTATTGCCACAGAAATTTATCGTCAGAACCCCGGAACTCCCGTCACCGAATGGTGTGCTCCTCTTGCAACTCAAATATTAAATTCCATCCGACAGGATTATACTTCCTTTATTTTCATTGAACACACTCCAGACCTGAGAAGCAGACTAACGTTTTACGGCGAAACATTCGACCTGGTAAATTTCGACTGGGATGGAGAAAAATTCATCAATCCGCGATGGACGAGACTTACCATGGATCAGGTGGATACATTAATGGAGCAATGAGCCGTCTTCTGCTTATCGTTTTCTTCTTTTTTCCATTGATCTATCCTATTACAGCCCAGCAGATACTTTATTCCACCATTAAAGGAATTGTCCTCGATAAACAATCGCTTTTCCCATTAACGGGTGCAACCATAATTATTATTGATTCCGATCCGCTCATCGGAACGGTAGCGGATAATGCGGGCCATTTTAAATTAGAAAATATCCCGATCGGAAAATATCAGATCAGAGTTACATTCATCGGTTATTCGAATTTTGAATCTGATCCATTGATCGTCAATTCAGGCAAAGAGACCACCATCACGGTTTATCTTCAGGAAGTGATCTTAAAAGCAGGAGAAGTTGAAATAAAGAGCGACTATAAAAAATATGATGCCCTCAATAAAATGGCCACCGTCAGTGTAAGAAGTTTCAGTGTTGATGAAACTTTTCGCTTTCCGGGAAGTTATAATGATCCTGCCCGCATGGCAGCTAATTTCGCCGGTGTCACATCTGGCATAGATAACCGGAACGATATCATCGTACGTGGAAATTCGCCAATGGGACTTCAATGGCGTATCGATGATATGGAAATTCCAAATCCAAACCATTTTGCAGCAGTCGGTACGACCGGGGGTCCGGTGACGGTTCTGAATAATAATCTCCTTGCTAACTCTGATTTTTTTACCGGAGCTTTCCCCGCCCAGTATGGAAATACGGTTGCAGGTATATTTGATTTACGGATGCGAAATGGGAATAATGAACATCATGAATATTGGTTTCAACTTGGCTGGAACGGCCTTGAATTTGGAACGGAAGGTCCTTTTTCAAAAAAAAATCCGGCCTCCTATATGATCGCCTACCGCTATTCTCCACTTCAGTTACTGGGCTGGTTCAATATTGATCTCGGAATTATTCCAAAATATCAGGATATTAACCTGAAAATCACAATTCCAACTAAAAAAGCAGGGACCTTCACTATTTCAGGTATTGGAGGAATTAGTTATATAGAGTTATTTGATAGCCGTAAAGATCAATCAGACTGGACATTTCCCGATTACGGAGAGGATCTTTCAAATGGTTCGAATATCGGAGTTTTTGGGGTGTCGCATCAAATACTCCTTGACCCTACGCTACGTTTAAAAAACATGATCTATATAGTTGGATCTAAGGTCTATACAAAAATCGACACTTTTTCAAATGTCGTAATCCAACCCTCCCCCTGGGCGGGCGAAAGATCTACCGAAATAAAATATTCTCTTTCCTCCCAGTTGTTTAAGAAGTTTACACTGAAAAACACAATGGATGCAGGAATTTTCTGGGATTTTTACGATATGTCCTTTGCTGACAGTATGATGAAAAAGGGGATATTTCTTGTAAACACTCATTCAAAGGAAACCATGCATCTCTTGCGTGCTTATGCCCAGTGGCAGCATAAATATTCAAATAAGGTGACGTCAACGATAGGCCTGTACGGATCATTTCTTACTTTAAATCAATCATGGTCGGTCGAACCAAGAATCGGACTTGACTGGTATATCAATAATAAGCACTCCCTGAACTTTGGCGCTGGATTATACTCTCAAACGCAACCGCATGTAATCTATTTTATCCGGTCAGCAACCCCTGACGGAAAAGAGATGCAGACAAACAGAGCGCTTGACTTCACCCGTAGCGCCCAGGGTGCACTGGGTTATAATTTTTATATAACGGAAAATCTCCGGCTGAAGACAGAAATTTATTATCAGTATTTGTACGCTATCCCGATAAAAATATCAATTCCGCAATACTCCCTGAACAACCAGGGTCACGAGTTTTTCCTGGACCGTCAATACGCCGACAGCCTTATCAATGAAGGAAGTGGTGAGAACTATGGAATTGAACTGACACTTGAGAAGTTCATTAAAAGGAATTATTACTTTCTTTTTACCACATCACTCTTTAATTCAACGTATTATGGATACAAAAACGGTTCAAGGAACACCTCTTTCAACGTTAATTATGTATTCAATGCCGTTGGTGGTTATGAGTTTATAATTGGTAAGAGAAAATGGGGTGTGATGTCTTTTGGCCTGCGGGCAACCTGGGCCGGGGGAAATCCATACGTTCCTTATGATGTCAATGCATCTGTTGCAAGTGCAGAACCTGTTTATGATTGGGAAAATGCCTATTCTGTGCGCTATCCGGAATATAAACGCTTGTCATTCCGCTTTGGGATAAAGAGAAACCTTCCGAAATACAACATTGAGTTTTTAATTGATTTGCAATACCGGACCAATTATACCAATGTTTACACCCAAAGAATTGATCCAAAGACCGGAGAGATAAGGTATTATTTTAAAATGGGATTCTTTCCGATGGGCACCTGGCGTATTCAGTTTTAAAGAAATTACACCTGACCCGACCCCATTTTTTCGTTTATTTGCCATCTGATTTGATCCTGTATAATGAAAAGACTTACTGATTTCTCTTTTTTTCTCTTGAAATTATTGCCATTTCCTGTTTATTATTTCATTGCGGATTTTCTGTTTTATCTGATCTATTACGTCATCCGTTACCGTCGTAGTATCGTCAGGAAAAATATAACGCAGGCTTTCCCGACCAAAAATCTTGATAATGTCAGATCAATTGAAAAAAACTTTTACCTGCACTTGGCCGATTATATCGTCGAGAGCGTTGCTATGGCCAGAATGACAGAATCAGATTTTTTAAAGCATTTCCACTATATTAACCTTGAGCTTTTCGATACCTTTTTAAAACAAGGTAAAAATGTTCTCCTTGTAACAGGTCATTATGGAAACTGGGAATGGATGGGTAGTCTCACGTTATTCTCAAAAAATCTGATATATGCAGTTTATAAAGAACAAAGTAACCGCTTTATTAATTCAGCAATGCTGTACTCACGGGAAAAATTCGGGATGCATTTACTCCCTTATCCCAGGTTATATAAAGAGATACTGTCCATGCCACCTGATAAACGGGTCGGAGTAATTATTCTGGCCGATCAGAGACCTGCGATGGATAATAAGGGACAATGGATTGAATTTATGAATCAGCAGATAACTTATTTCAGGGGTTTGGAGAATCTTCATAAAGTGATGAAGGGCGTGGTATTGTATACCCAGGTACTAAAAACCAGCAGGGGCAACTATACCGTTGAGTTCATTCCATTGACTCCCAATCCACCGGAAGAAAATTCAGGGGATTGGCTGACAAAAAAGTATTTTAAAGCGTTAGAAGAAAATATCAGGATCGATCCGGCTTATTACCTATGGTCTCATAACAGGTGGAAATTTGTTAAGCCTCCTGAATCTTCCATGCATTGATTTTTTAAGTCATTTCAGCACAAAAGTTATGAAAATTACAGGTAAACACCAAATGCTGCCCCCTTACTTTATTGCTAAACTACTTAGTGTACTCAGATCATTTTTATCTAAAATAAACAGAAATCTTTACCCTGGTACGATCGTTCTTTATGAACAATTCCAGAACCTTTGGATATTACCTGCTTTATATGTCATCGCAGAACTGAATATCGCTGAATTTCTCCGGGCAAAACCAAAATCGATTGAAGAATTGGCTATAGAAACAGGTTCCCATACCGAATCCCTTTACAGGATAATGCGGGCCCTTGCAAGTTTGGGTATTTTTAAAGAGAAAAAAAACCGTTATTTTGCACTTACCCCAAGATCGAAAGCCTTATTGAATAATGATACTGACTCGCTCCGGTATATGCTGATGCACCATCTCGGAGCTCCAAACTGGAATGTCCTGGGAAACCTTATCCATACGGTAAGAACCGGAGAGGATGGTTTTTCAAAAATCCATGGAGAACCGATTTATGATTATCTCCTTCATCACCCTGAACAGTCAGAGGTTTTCACAAAATCGATGTCGAATCTTTCCGGTCTGAGTCTTATGCCGATTTTACAGGCCTACAATTTCTCCTCCTTTAAAACCATTGCGGATATCGGAGGCGGAGAGGGATTATTGCTCGCCTCTATCCTTAAGAAATATCAAAGCCCGACCGGGATTCTGTTTGATTTACCAACTGAAGTTCAAAAATCGAACGAAATCTTTAGTAAGTACGATGTATCCGACCGGATAACAACGGTTCAGGGAAACTTCTTTGAATCCGTACCCATCCGGGCAGATATTTATATTCTGAAAAATATTTTCCATAATTGGAATGATGAGATGTGCATCCGGATTCTTGAAAACATAAAGGAATCTATGCTTCCTGACGGAAGAATTCTTATCATCGAAATGGTTTTACTATTTTCCGATTTTGATCCTCTTCCTAAAATCCTCGATATCCAGATGCTTGCAGCAATATCAGGCGGAAAAGAAAGAACAAAGAAAGAGTTTTCCGATATAGTTTCAAAATCAGGTCTACATCTGAAACGATTTATTCCTACCATTGCACCACTTCATATCATTGAGGTAACCCAAAGATAATATCACTTACAGATTCCATTTTTTCTTATCCCCCTTCTTCGTATTTTTGCATTAGAGAATAATGCTGCTTCTCTAACTTCAATTCTTATGAAAGAGAAAGAGGGTACCGTCGATTGCCAGAAACATCAGGTAGTACTTTATGTTGAGAAAGAAAATGGGAAATACGGACCTATCCAGACAGGTTCCTATATCTCGGCAAATTATCTCGACGATTTCTTTTTCAAGCGTAAAAATCTTGAAGTTTCTCTCAGGGAAAGAGTAAGCAGTGGGAAAATAAGCCTCGTTTATTATTATATGGTTCTTGAAGATTTATCCATTTCTGAACTTGCGGCAAGAGTTGGCATTAGAAAATCAAGAATCAGAAAACATTTTAAACCGGAGGGCTTTGCCAGATGCACGATCGGGATTTTAAAGAGATATGCTTCGGTTTTTAATATCCCTATCGCTAATTTGCTTCAGATCGTCCTTGTTAATAATGAAGGACAAGCTGAACCTCCGGCTATGACCGGCAACAGAACTGGAAAAATTGCTATTGAGCAAAAATCAACCGACAATCCATATTTATCAGTGACTATAATTGAGGAATCCGGCCAATGATCATTGAAAATTTCAAACATAAAATGGCCGCACACTGCGAATCCGGAACAATAACTTCCTTACTAAACCATGCAGGCCTTCAGATTTCAGAACCCCTTGTTTTTGGAATCTCCAGCGGACTGTTCTTTGGATATTTTCATAAGATGAAATCATTTCCTTTCCCGACTTTCATCGTAAGAAATAAACCTGGGCAGATGCGCATAAATATCGCAAAACGTCTTGGTGTCAAATTTACCGGCTACTCTTTCCATAATAATGATGAAGGACAAAGGAAACTGGATGATCTGTTAAAAAATAACATCCCGACTGCGGCACAAGTTGATTTCTTTTACCTCGATTATGTTCCGATATGGGAACGGGTTCATATCAATGTTCATTTCATTGTTGTGATCGGAAAGGAAGAAGAAGACTATATCATCAGCGACTGTTATTTTCCTGAACGTGTCAGGTTAAAATCCAATTTACTGGATTCAAGCCGTTTTGCCGGAGGCAGCATGTCTCCGAAGGGATATATCTTTCATATTACCGGAATTCCATCCACTGTTAATTACGAAGCTGCCATAATTAAGGGAATAAAAAAAGTATGTTTTAATATGCTCCATATTCCGATACCATTCCTGGGTGTCAAGGGAATAAGACTTTTTGCAAAAAAAATCGTGGAATGGCCTCAACTGACCAGGGATAATGAACACCTTTCCCATGAGATAATGAAAATAAATATACTCCTTGAGGATCAGGGAACAGGTGGCGCAGGTTTTCGTTTCATGTACGCCACTTTTCTTCAGGAAGCAGCGGAAATATTAAATAAATCAGAATTAGGCGATTTATCAAGGCAATTGATGGAAATCGGAGATGGTTGGCGGGAACTTTCTCTATTTGCAGCAAGAATGGGAAAAAACCGTGATCTTGGATCCGAAAAAATCGGTCAGTTGAGCAGGCTAATTATGAACCGCGCAGAGGTTGAAGAAAAATTTTTTATAAAACTCAGTAAGGTTATTAAGAAAATTTGAATTAATATTATCCATATGATTCCGGGACCTTCTAAGCAATTAAAAACAGAAATTAAAATACTGATCATTAAAACGTTAGGAATTCCGGATGTGGATCCTGACGATGTCGATGATGAAAAACCCCTGTTTGGAGGTGAAAATAAACTTACCCTGGATTCTGTGGATGCATTGGAAATTATTATGGCTTTACAGCGACAATATAACGTTAGAATTGGTGATCAGAATCTGGCAAGACAAATCATCCGTTCTGTCACAAGTATCGCTGATTTTATCTATTCCGAACAAAAGAAATTCAACGCATAACGTTTTTATTTGTTGAAGACTTCCTACCTGACCGCCGGGATCAAACTGGGTAATTTACTCAGATTATTACAGAGAAACCCAATTACTTTTCGTCCAAAATATATTGGAAGGACCTTGTTTTTATTGCAGAGTGCAATCTGGTCCAGTTTGTTTTCAACGGTTGAAAAATTGCTGCTTAAAAAGAAAATTGATGCAACTCCGATCCCGGAGGATCCGGTTTTTATCATTGGTCACTGGAGGACAGGGTCGACCTACCTTCATCAGCTATTGAATCTTGATCCTGAAAATGCCGCTCCTACGCTGTTTCAGGTTGCAGTACCGGAATGTTTTATTACAGGTTATTATTTTTATAAACCTATCCTGAGCATTGTAATCGACAAACATAGGCCCATGGATAATGTCAGATTGGGTATGAATGAGCCTCAGGAAGATGAATATGCGCTATACCGCATGACCGGTTTTTCACCCCTGGAAAGACTGATCTTTCCGCGTATAAAAAATTATTTCCTTCTTCATGAAACGAATTTTATCCCGAGAGGTTCAGCGCGGGAAAAATGGGAAAAAAAATTAATGACATTTTATCAAAAATTACATTTTAACACGGGGAAGAAAGTAGTCTCCAAAAATCCTTTTAATTCGTACCGCGTAACCGAACTTTCCAGACTTTTCCCTAAAGCCAGGTTCATTCATATTGTCAGAAATCCTATCGACGTTGTTCCTTCGACCATCCATATGTGGACCATTGTCCAACAACAGAATGCATTGATAAACAATGAGTACAAGCCATCCATCGCGGAAGTTGCCGAAGTCTATGAGGCTATGGAGGAAATTATTACTAGGGATATTGAACTGTTACCTCCCGGCAGGAATACAGAGGTGAGATACGAAGATCTTGTTTCTGATCCGGTTTTACAGATAAAAAAAATGTATACTGCTCTTTCCCTGCCCTTTACACAATCTTTTGAAAACAAACTAAAGGATTATATTAAAGAAAGTACGAAATTTGAAAGAAACACGTTCAGTCTTTCCGATAAAGATAAGTCTTATATCTGCAGGATGTTCAGTATCTATATGGCAAGATATGGCTACCATTGATTTTTTATATACTTTTGATCCTTGTTATCAAGAAAAACAGATAAAATATCCATTCTGACCCAGTTTACACAAACCATGGTTGGTAATAATGGATTTTGAAGTGACCATTAAACCTTAATTATTGAAACATGAACAAACTACTGACATATTCTTTGATCCTGTTTTTTGGTTTATGCTCCACATTTACTTCCCGGGGCCAGGAAGGAAAACCAAACCGGATTCACGGTGGAGTTTATCTTAAATTGGGAGCAGTAATCCCTGTCGGAACCTATGCGGCGGGTCAGGATGTGATTATGAAAACCAGTTCTGGAAACTATCCGCTTTGCTATTTACCAGCAAAAATAGGAGCCGCATTGGATATGGGGACACTCATTTACATCGGACCCTCGTTCGCGAATAAATTTCTTCGCGCTGGTATTGATGCAACGTTCTTAACCATCTCCTTCAACTCGACAAATCCTCATGATGCTGGAAAAAAGGCAGCTCATTACTACTATTTCGTCGGTCAGAAGTTTGGTCCTGTTATTACGGTAAATCCGATCGACCGTCTGATGATTGACCTATCCTGGAAGTTGAATGCAAATGCCTCCTTTTATGAAGGAGAATGGGATGATTTTGAAGGCGAATACTCAAAATATGGAATGGACTTTATCCAGCAGGAACTCAGTCTCACTGTCAGATATACAATCATTGCATTTTCATTTCAGTACAATTTTGGCAACATGAAATATAATAACTTTAGCAGTGCCCGCCAGAAACAAATCATTGATCTCAGCACGATCAGAATAATGCTCGGAATTAAATTCTAAAGATAGAACACCAAAGACCAGAATGAAGGATATCGGTTTCTTTCCGAAAATTGAGAGAGAGCCTCTTTCGGATATTAGAAAATATCAAAACACACGGTTGAAAGATCTGTTAAACTATATTTCAACCTATTCCCCTTTCTACCAGGATCTCTTTAAAAGAGAAAAAATTAAACTTTCCTCAATCCATACGCTGGATGATCTGAATAGGATCCCCGTCACAACAAAAGATGATCTTCAGCAGCGGAACCATGATTTTCTTTGTGTTCCTGAAGAAAAAATCATTGATTACATTACAACATCCGGAACCCAGGGAGACCCGGTCACCTTCGCCATGACTGACAAGGATCTGGACCGCCTTGCATATAATGAAGCTATATCCTTTACCTGTGCCGATGGATCCGCCTCGGATATTTATCAACTGATGACTACCATCGACCGGAGATTCATGGCCGGACTTGCTTATTTTCTGGGTATCCGGAAAATGGGAGCAAGTATTGTCAGAGTTGGAAATGGTATTCCGGAATTACAATGGGATACGATTCGAAGGATAAAGCCAAATGCCATCGTTACCGTTCCATCTTTCATTCTGAAAGTAATCGAATATGCCGAATCACGGAACATCGATTACAGATCCTCCAGTATCCGGAAAGCTGTATGTATCGGAGAACCCTTGAGAAATACCGATCTTACGTTTAATACCCTGGGAAAAAAAATCAACGAAAAGTGGCCTATCCAATTATTCTCTACTTATGCTTCGACAGAGATGTCGACTTCCTTTACGGAATGTTCCGAGGGAATAGGAGGCCATCATCACCCCGAACTGATAATTGTTGAGTTTCTGGATGGTAACGATAAGCCTGTCAAGCAAGGTGAAATGGGAGAAGTCACTGTTACCACGCTTGGCGTCGAGGGAATGCCACTCCTTCGTTTTAAAACAGGGGATGTATGTATCCATTATAATGAACCATGCCGCTGCGGGAGAACGACCATCCGTCTTGGACCTGTCGTGGGCAGGAAACACCAAATGATTAAATTTAAAGGCACTACCTTGTACCCTTCTGCACTTTACGATATCCTTGATAATATTGAATACATATCCAACTATATGGTTGAAGTTTATACCAACCAGATCGGGACAGATGAGATTCTGATTCATATCGGATCTGAGACAAAGCTGGAAGACAGGGAGAAAGATATCAAAGACCATTTCAGGGCTAAATTAAGGGTTGCACCGCTTCTGAAATTTGAACCGGAAGCAGTCCTCCATAAAATGCTTCACCCGGAAACAAGCCGGAAACCTGTCAAGTTCCTGGATAACCGGTTTAAGAATGCCGGTCCAAATAATAGTCGCCGTTGACAAAGGATATTATTTGTATTATTTTTGTTCAAATAAATCATTCGAAAACCTAAAAATTGATCGTATGAAAAAATTAAGTGTTTTAATGCTTATCTCGGCCTTCATTATTTCTGCCGGACAAGTATTTTCCCAAAAATTAAAATCGGGAGATTTAACGGTCTTAAAAGGTCAGACGACGGTTAATCTTAAATATGACTATTCCTCAATGGAAATCGGGAAATTCAAAAATGAGAAGAGTTACATTGAAAATGGAATAAAGGACAGGAACAATAAAAAGCCGGGAAGTGGTGATGAATGGGCTGTAAAGTGGGAAAGTGATAAAACGGATAGATTTCAGCCGACTTTTGAAAGAAATCTGAATGCAAAATTGTTGGATATAGGAATGAAAGCAGAAGAGAATGCTGTTAATGCAAAATATACGCTTATCGTAAAAACCGTTTTTATGGAACCGGGATTTCAAAGTGGTGTCGGAATTAGTAAACCAGCTTATATAAACATGATTATTGACCTGGTTGAAACCTCAAATCAGGCCGGGGTTGTGGGGCAGATCGAATATAATAAAATTCAAAGTGTTAATATGATGGGATATGATTTCGATACGGGAGGTAGAATTCAGAGCTGCTATGATCGTGCCGGTGATAATATTGGCAAACTCATTTTAAAAACATTGTCAAAATAATAACAGATTCTTAAATTACCAGAGGCTGGTCCGTTGGGGACCAGCCTCTTTTTTTTACCGGCCGAAGACACGTTCGCCACCGATGAAGGTCTGTTCGACCTTCACATATGGAATCTCAGAAATTGTAGTACTCATGATATCTTTGTCAAGTATGACGAAATCGGCAGATTTTCCTGGTTCAAGGCTGCCCTTCTCTTTTTCCCAGAAGTTTGCTTTCGCTGCCCATATAGTAATACTTTTCAAGACCTGTTCTCTGGTCAACGCATTGTCTTTCTCAAATCCGGATTCAGGTTTCCCGAATATATCCTGACGGGATACGGCAGCATAGAAACTCAGTAATGGTGAGACCTTTTCAATTGGAAAATCCGTCCCATTGGGCAGCCAACCGTTTTGTTCCAGTAAAGATTTATAGGCATACCCTCCCTTGATTCTCTCTGCTCCCACCCTGTCTATAGCCCAATTCATATCCGATGTGGCATGAGTGCTTTGAATGGAGGGTATTATTGAATAATCTCCAAACAAATGAATATCAAGTAAATCAACGATCTGTGCATGTTCAACCCGCCACCGTTTATCATTTTTCGCTTTTAAGCAGGAAGAATAGATATCCAGTATGATTTTAACCGCTGAATCTCCGATCGCATGTGTATTCACCTGGTAATTATTTTCCAGAGCTAATCTGCATAACTCCCGGATTGAATCGACCGGGGTAACCAGGATACCGTGCTTGGAATAATCATCGGAATAGTTTTTTTTCAGAAGCGCGGTACGGCTTCCCAGACTTCCGTCTGCATAAATTTTTATAGACCGTACGGTCAGTGAACCGGTTTCATAGGGCCCCTTTTTAACGAAAAATAAAATATTTTCCCCGGTAGACTCTACCATTGCATAAACGGAAATCCTAAGCTTTTTCTGCCTTTGAAGAATATCAATGAAGCGAATGGTGTTGTAATCAAGACCTGCATCGGATACTCCCGTCAACCCCGATGAAAAACAAATCTTTTCAGCGCGGATTAACAGTTCAGCCATGCATTCATTGTCTGGGACGGGAATAATGGAACGGATATAGTCAGCTGCATTTTCACAAAGAATACCCGTCAGTATCCCGTTTTTAACCCTCACTTCCTCAGTACCGAATCTATTGTCTTTCTTGATCCTTGCTATTTTTAAGGCTGATTCATTGGCCAGAACAGCATGACCATCAATCCTGATCAATGCCACCGGCTGATCCGGAAAAACTTTATCAAGAACCTGCTTGTCAGGAAATTGCTTATTCTTCCATAAATTCTGATCCCATCCTCTTCCAACGATCCATCTCCCGGGCAGAACAGATTGAAAGGATCTAACCCGTTCGATCACTTCCTCAAAGGAATCGGATCCAGTCAAATCAACATATTGAAGGTTTTTTGCTAACCCCACAAAATGACAATGGGCATCAATAAATCCCGGAAAGATACTTTTACCGTTGGCATTTATAATATTTTTTCCACTGTATTTAGCTAATATATAGTCAGTTGTACCCAGTTTCAAAATTTTACCGTCCTGTATTGCCATCGATTCAAATATCCCTTCTGCAGAATCGACGGAATAAATATGACCATCAACTACTAAAAGATCTACTTTTTCTTTCATTGGTTTGCAAGAAGATAAGAAAATGCAAAAAATAATGAGGAAATCAATCGTTTTTTTACTCATATTTTAATAAAATGCAAAATATTTTCTCAAAATTGAAGAACTTCGGGTTAAAACGCGATGATTCTCCGATCCGAGCGGAATTTTTATTTTTCTAGTCGCTAACCCAGCAAGTTGCAGGGAATGCACTCACGGGATTCAAAAATAGTAAACATTTTTTCTAAATACTTGACTTTTATCCAAATGATTTATTATTTTTGTAATTCATAAACTTAATATATAAATGAAATATAAATCTATTAATCCTAGATTTATTGTTATTCTGTCCGTTATTTTTATGGCAGCCTTGATAAGGTTGCTGCCGCACTGGCCGAATTTTACCCCGATTGCAGCCATGGCGTTGTTTGCCGGTACCTATTTCGATAAAAAGCAATATGCTTTTGCCATTCCGATCGCCGCAATGTTCTTGAGCGATCTCGTTATTGGTCTTAGCGTGAACATGCCCGCAGTCTATATAAGTTTTGCCATTTCGGTTCTCATCGGTATGTTTATCCGGAAAAAAGTTAATGTGGGATCGGTTTTGCTGGCCTCTTTTTCTTCAGCGGTTATCTTCTTTTTGATAACCAACTTTTCTGCCTGGCTGGCAAGTCCATTGTATCCACAAACGTTTACAGGACTCATCGAGTGCTATCTCGCCGGTCTCGCCTTCTTTCGTGATACCACATACGGATTGTCATTTTTCTTAAATGATCTTCTGGGAACAACATTTTTCAGTGCGGCATTCTATGGGGCTTTCTACCTTGTTGAGATGAGGTTCCCTGTGCTGGATAGATCAAAGTTCTAGGTAAACATCTCTTCATCCCTTTCAAGGAGGAGGATGGAACTTTGTGAGACAATAAAGTATTTTTCATCATTGAAAATTATTTCAATGGCTCCTTTCTGAAGAAAGATAGCTAGATCTCCTTTCTTTGCCTGCAGAGGAATATATTTTATTGTTTCATCCCCTTTTTTCCATGACTCTCCGAAATCATCAGAAGGTATGGGGATGGGATATCCCGGACCACTTCTGACGACAAATCCCGTCTGTATCTCTTCCTTTTCCTGATATCCTGGAGGTAAATATAAGCCGGCTTTGGTTTTGTTGGATATTTTTTTTGGTTTAATCAATACCCTGTCACCAACCACGATCAGGTTACGAAGTTTGTCATCATTCTCTTTGTCCATGGATTAACTTTTTTATTAAAGAACCTTGCGATGAAATGTGGATGTTCTCCGATCCAAGCGGAATTTTTATTTTTTTGTTCGCTAACCCTGCAGTATTTTAAGGCAAGCCACAGGGAATGCGCTCGCGGGATTCAAATTTACGTAATATGGGGAAGAATCGAGGTCAAAAGTTCAAAAAATATGGGTACTTTTGTGAGGATGACTGACTTGATTCGTTTACTTCCGGATTCCGTTGCAAATCAGATCGCTGCTGGTGAAGTCGTTCAGCGTCCTGCCTCTGCGGTGAAAGAAATGCTCGAGAACACGATCGATTCGGGGGCAACCGATGTAAAATTAATAATCAGGGAAGCTGGAAAGTCACTGATCCAGGTTGTGGATAACGGTTGTGGCATGTCGGAACGTGATGCCCGGATGTGTTTCGAGCGACATGCTACTTCAAAAATTCTTTCGGCCGATGATCTATTAGGTATCCGGACCCTCGGTTTCAGGGGTGAAGCCCTTGCTTCTATTTCCTCTATATCCCAGGTCGAACTGAAAACAAAACGAAACGAGGATGAAACAGGGACAGTGATTCAGATCGAGGGTTCTAAGTTTATTTCTCAGTTCCCCGTCAGCTGTTCTGATGGTACTTCTATCTCCGTCAAAAATCTGTTCTATAATGTGCCGGCAAGAAGAAATTTTCTGAAATCCAACACATTGGAATTGAAATACATTATTGAGGAATTCTTCAGGATCGGATTATCAAATCCAAAAATAAATTTCTCCTTCTATAATCATGATAAAATTCTACATCAGGTTCCTGCAAGCAGTTTGAAACAAAGAATAGTTAACCTTTTCGGATCGCATTATAATCAAAGACTGATACCGATCGAACAAAATTCAAGTCTGATTAATATCAGTGGATTCATCGGAAAACCGGAATTTGCAAAGAAGACCCGGGGTGAACAGTATTTTTTCACGAACGGTCGTTTTATGAAAAGTCCCTACCTTCATCATGCGGTTGAAAATGCATTTCAGCAATTGATACCCACTGATGCATTTCCGACCTATTTCATTTTTTTCGAACTGGATCCAAAATCAATAGATGTCAATATCCATCCTACAAAGACCGAAATAAATTTTCTGGATATCAAAAGTATTTATGCCATCCTCAATGCTGCGGTAAAACAAACCATCGGAAAATTCAACCTATCACCTACCCTTGATTTTGAAATCGAACAAAGCCTGAATATACCTTTGATCCCTGAGGATCATCCTGTCAAAGAACCAACGATCACCGTCAATCCGGATTATAATCCATTTGAAAAAACTGGTAAACATCAAACCCAGATTCCTATTCCCCATCACATTCCAACTCAGAATAAGGAATGGCAGAGGTTTTTCGAGCCGGAACCTCTATTGACTAATTCACCGGGAATGAGTACCAGTACTTGTTTTCAGGTTCAAAATTCTTTTATTGTCACTTCGACAAAAACAGGGGTGATAATTATTGACCAGCAGCATGCCCATGAACGTATTTTATATGAACGGCTTCTTAAAAAATCATCGGATCAGTCAAACGGAGCCCAGAAACTCTTAATGCCACAAACCATCAAATTAACACCTGACGATGCCCTTCTTTTAAAAGAATGGCTTGATTACTTCCATGAATTAGGATTCGATCTGGCTGAATTTGGAAAAAATTCATTTGTAATCCATTCCACACCATCGGGTATTGATATCTCCTGTTTGAATGAAATTATTGAATCAACCCTGGAAGGTATCAAAAATTCACCCCATGATATGACTGTGAAACACGACCAGGTAATAGCAAAGAGTCTTGCAAAAAGACTTTCCGTTAAACGTGGGAAAAAGTTGGAAATAGAAGAGATGATCTCAATCCGAGAGAATCTTTTTTCATGCCAGGTTCCGGATATATCCCCGGAAGGCAAACCTATCTTCATTCTGCTTCCTTTTGAGGAGTTGACCAAAAGACTAAAAAATTAAGAAACTTCATGATGAACGATCAACGCTATAGCCCAGCGGGATTTAGACTGCTTCCACCGGTTGTCAAAAACCTTTTGATAATCAATGGCCTGTTCTTTTTAGCCACTATTTCTTTTAACAGTGCCTTTGGTATTGATCTGGAAAATCTTCTGGGACTTCATTTTTTTAAATCTGACCTGTTCCGTCCCTATCAACTGGTTACGTACATGTTTTTACATGCCAACTTCGGTCATATATTTTGGAACATGTTTGCACTTTGGATGTTTGGATATTTGCTTGAAAATGTTTGGGGACCAAAACGTTTTCTGACATACTATCTGGTAACGGGTATCGGAGCCGGGATCATCCAGATTCTTGTCACCTGGTGGAGTTTTCTTCCTGTTGAACAAGCGATGAATACCTATATTTCCAATCCGGGCATCGATTCCTTTGTCGCGTTCGTCAATCAATATCCGCCACACAGCAGTGAATTTTTCGAAAAGCTGAAAATGTTCCTCTCAGAGTGGAATTCAAATCCCCTGAACCAGCATTATGCAAATTTGTCAAGTGATTATGTAGTTCAACTGTGGCAGGATCAGATCAGTGTCCCGACAATTGGTGCTTCCGGAGCGGTATATGGTATTCTTCTGGCTTTTGGTATGATGTTCCCCAATATGCTGGTCTTTATCTATTTTCTTTTCCCAATAAAAGCCAAATGGATCGTTATCCTTTATGGGGCAATCGAACTTTTTTCCGGAATCTCAAACAATCCAAGCGATAATGTAGCACACTTTGCCCACCTGGGAGGAATGGTTTTTGGATTGTTACTTATTCTTTTATGGAAGAAAAAATCGGTACTTTAATGCGGTAATATGACCCCGATGTACTATCAGAATCCGAATGTCTTTGACAACCTGAGAAGATTTTTCAGGCAAGGCTCTACCCTTGCAATTTTAATACTCATCAACATCTGCATATGGGTTTTTATTCAAATAATCAGGGTTTTCCTATTCCTTTATAATGAGCCTGATTCGTCAGTCGCGATGACCCAGCTTTTCAGTTTTCTTGCAATACCTGCCTCTGTCCCAAAATTATTGGTAATGCCCTGGACATTGCTGACCTATATGTTTTTTCACATCGATATCTGGCATATTTTATTTAACATGCTTTGGCTTTATTGGTTTGGAAAGATTTTTCTTGATTACCTTCCAGGAAAGAAATTGCTTCTGGTCTATCTGTTGGGTGGGATATCCGGTGGTCTGCTTTATGTCCTGACTTTCAACATCTTCCCTGTTTTTGCATCGATGCTACCAAAATCTTATGCACTGGGGGCTTCTGCTTCAGTTATGGCAGTAGTAGCCGCCATCTCCTTTTATGTTCCCAATTATTCCCTGAATCTCCTTTTTATTGGCAAGATCAAGATAATATATTTAGCAATCGTTCTTTTTATCTTTGATTTTTTTATGATCCCTGCAGGAAATTCAGGGGGTCATCTGGCACATATCGGTGGGGCACTTTTCGGATTCCTATACATTAAATTCCCTTCCGCTACGAAAATTAAAACCTTTACTAATTCATTTTTCCGTATAAGAAGACCCTACTCTTCATTTTCTGCAGCGGCTTCCTCACGTCCTTTGTCGGATGATGACTATAATTACCAAAAAGCAGAACGACAAAAACGTACGGATGAAATTCTTGAAAAAATTTCCAAGGGTGGGTACGACAGTCTTTCCAAAGAAGAAAAGGAATTCCTGTTTAAAACTTCTGGTAAAAAATAACAACTCCGGAATGGGATCAAAGAAAAAAAAATCTTGGATTGTAAAAGTCATTCTGATACTGAATATACTTGCAGGATTATGTCTGATCACCTCTTATGCGGCTTCCTGGATCAGCCCCGAAAAAATCTGGATGTTCGCTTTTTTCGGACTGGCCTATCCGGTTTTTCTTTTACTTAATCTGGTCTTTGTTCTGCTTTGGATAATCCTGTGGAAAAAGTATGCTTTTCTATCACTTGTATTAATTCTTTTCGGATGGAATCAACTGACTTCACTTTATCCTTTAAGGTTTTCTGGAACAACACCTGAAAAGAAGAACCACCTATTAGTTTTCAGCTATAACATTCATAGCCTGTACCGTTATGAACGTGCCGAAAGTATTCCTGAAACAAGAAGTAAGGTCACTGAATTTCTTTCAAAACACTACGGAGACATTGTCTGTATTCAGGAATTTTTTGCCATCGGACAGGATTATACCCAAACGATTTCATGTTTTACAAAAGCACTTGATCTGACGTATTATTATTATAAGAACTATCAGGATTTTTGGGATAAAACAAAAATTAACGCGATTGCTACTTTTTCCAAGTATCCCATCGTGAATCATGGAGAATTCAATATTGATAAGAACTATTTTGCGATATATACGGATATTCTCTATGATTCTGACACTATCCGGATATATAACCTCCATCTTGAATCTATTCGCTTCGGGGATGAAGATATGTCTTTCTACTCTCATCTTACTAAACCGGGAAATGGGACTCCCCCCCTCAAACTTGGATCTCAAAAGATAATGTGGAAACTAAGGAAGGCCTTTGTCTATCGTGCTAAACAGGTAGATTTATTAGCGGAACATATTAAAACTTGTTCATACCCTGTAATTATTTGCGGCGATTTTAACGATACTCCTTCTTCATACAGCTATAAAAAACTTATTTCGGGGCTCAACGATTCATTTAAACTAGCCGGACATGGAGTATTCGGAGAGACCTATGCAGGAAAGCTGCCTTCCTTCCGGATTGATTATATTCTTTATTCCGATTTTTTCTATGCTTCTGAATACAGAAAATTCGAGGTCAATCTTTCTGATCACTACCCCATTTTCGCAACTCTTAATATTAAGTGATGATTAATTGGCGAGCAAAAATATAAACTTCAATGGGACCGGAGAATTCTCATTTCTCCCCATGAGATTCTGCAATTCCATATGTGGGGAAATTAAAATTATTTTCTGATGGACTTTCTCCTTAAATCTGATTTCATTCCTACCGGAGACCAGCCCGAGGCGATCAAACAACTCGTTGAAGGAATTGAACGTGGAGATCCTTCACAAGTTCTTCTGGGTGTTACCGGATCTGGAAAAACGTTTACTATTGCCAATGTTATCCAGCAAATCCAGAAACCCACACTGGTATTTAGTCATAATAAAACACTGGCGGCACAACTTTACGGTGAGTTTAAGCAGTTTTTTCCGGATAATGCAGTCGAGTTCTTTGTCTCCTATTATGACTATTATCAGCCGGAAGCATATATTCCTGTGACCAATACCTATATTGAAAAAGATCTATCTATCAACGATGAGATTGAAAAAATGAGACTACATACATCCTCCTCTCTGCTTTCTGGACGAAAGGATGTCATCGTTGTCTCCTCTGTCTCCTGCATATATGGGATCGGAAATCCTGATGATTTCAACCAAAATGTTCTTCGGTTACAGGTCGGGAATAGGATCTCCAGGAATAAACTACTTCTCTCACTGGTCAATAGTCTTTATTCAAGGACAGAGGTCGATTTTTCAAGAGGAAAATTTAGGGTCAAAGGTGATTCTGTAGACATCTTTCCGGCATACCTCGATATTGCATTCAGAATAATATTTTTCGGAGACGAAATTGAATCCATTGAATCTTTTGATCCTGTTACCGGACGTACTCTTGATCATCAAAATGATCTGACACTATATCCGGCTAATATTTTTGTTACCTCGCAGGATAAAATGAAACAAGCTTTAATCGAGATCCAGGATGATCTCTTCAAGCAAATAGCCTATTTTAAGGAAAATGGAAAATTTCTGGATGCCAAAAGGTTGGAAGACCGCGTCAATTATGATATTGAGATGATGAGGGAATTAGGTTATTGTTCCGGAATCGAAAACTATTCCCGTTATTTTGATGGACGTTCTCCTAGTTCACGACCTTTTTGTCTGATCGATTATTTCCCGGATGATTTCCTGCTTGTCGTTGACGAGAGCCATGCCACAATCCCTCAGATAAAAGCAATGTTCAGCGGTGACAGATCACGCAAACAAACACTTGTCGAATACGGATTTCGTCTTCCCTCGGCACTCGATAACAGGCCACTAAAATTTGATGAGTTCGAAGCTCTGACCAACCAGGTGATCTATGTCAGTGCCACTCCGGCAGATTATGAATTACAGCAATGCGAAGGAATTGTTGTTAAGCAGGTTATACGTCCGACCGGATTGCTTGATCCTTTCGTGGAGGTTCGTCCAAGTCTGAATCAGATCGATGATCTGCTTGACGAGATTCACCAGCGAATAAAATCCAATGAAAGAGTTCTCGTGACAACCCTGACGAAACGTATGGCTGAGGAATTGTCAAAATACCTTATTAAGCTTGATATCAAATGTCAGTACATCCACTCTGATGTCGAGACTTTAGTCAGAGTGGAAATCATGCGTGACCTCCGGTTAGGCAAGTTTGATGTTCTGGTTGGGATTAACCTTCTCCGTGAAGGACTTGATTTGCCGGAAGTTTCCCTTGTCGCAATCCTGGATGCAGATAAGGAGGGTTTTCTCCGGTCTGAACGTTCTCTGACCCAGACGGCAGGACGGGCAGCAAGAAATATCAACAGTAAAGTTATTCTTTATGCCGATAAAATAACTGATTCAATGAAGAGAATGATGGATGAAACAAACCGGAGAAGAGAAAAACAGATCAGGTTCAACGTTGAAAATAACATCACTCCTACTCAGATATTTAAAAATACCAGTGATATTCTGGGACAAACTTCCATCATTGATTCATCGGAAATAAACCCTAACGCATATTATGAAAAGGAAAGTGTGAATGTTGCAGCAGATCCCATACTTCAATATCTGTCAAAGGATAAAATAAGTAAACTGATTTATAATACCAGGAAAGCGATGGAGGAATCGGTGAAATCCCTGGATTTTCTAGAAGCAGCACGCCTCAGAGATGAACTTTTCACCCTGCAGAAATTATTGGAGGATTCTCATTGAACTGATCTTCAATTAAGGTAAATCAGTCGATAACTTTGTTACGATTGTTAATATCATTTTTGACATAACTTATTTAAAATAGAATATATTTGCTTATTAAAATAAGGATTTGATGAAGAAAAAGATACTCGCCATTGATGATGAAAAGAGTATCCGGTTCATTATTGAAAATACATTCAACAAAGATTTTGAGGTTAAAACCTTGAATAATGGAATGGATGCACTTTTTTACCTTCAGTCAGGTAATCTGCCGGATATTATAATTTGTGATTTGGAAATGCCTGTTTTAAATGGCCTTGAATTTTTGCGGAGAATTCGCGAAAGCGGTTTTTTTGAAGAGATTCCAGTGATCATGCTTTCAGGTAAAGAAGAGAGCGCAGATAAAATAAAATGTTTCGAGATGGGAGCTGATGATTATGTATTAAAACCTTTTAACCCTAAAGAACTTATTGCCAGAATAAAAAGACGATTGGAAATTATTGACCGCTTCACTCATCGGATTGGATTGTAAGTGACAATATGGAAGGAACAAGCAATTTACGTCTGAAAATTCTGTACATTGGGAATGATCAGAGAACCATTGATCTGCTTCAGACCAGCGATCTTTTTGACCTGATCATCCAAACTAATCCAATTAACGCACTTTCCTGGCTTACCTCAAGCCATTTCAATTTATTCGACACCGGAAATGAAAAGAAATTTGATTTGGTTCCTTCAGAAATACAACAGATCGATGCCATCGTATGCGAGTTCTGTCTTCCAGGAATCAACGGTCTTAACTTGTTTAAAAAATTGAAACCTTACAAAATTGTCCCAAAGACCCCTTTCATTTTAACTTCTCCGGTAAAAGATAATCTCCTGAAAATTGAAGCCTATAACGCAGGAGTTGATGATTTCTATCAGAAAGAGATCAATATTTCTCATCTATTCACTCGCATCAGTACGCTGATACGGATTAAAACGGAGTATACGACCCAGGTTCCTTTACTTCCCAAGGACGAAGAGATGACCCCATACAAAACCCCGTTTATCAAACGTGCATTTGATGTTCTGGTTGCTAGCATGGCGTTGATTATTCTTTCACCCTTGCTGATAATCACAGTGATTGCAATTTTTCTGGAATCAAAGGGGCGTGTCTATTATATCTCAAAAAGAGTCGGAGCAAATTATAAAATTTTTGATTTTTATAAGTTCAGGTCCATGTACCATGATGCTGATAAAAGGCTGAAAGAGGTCCTTCATCTTAATCAATACATCAGTGAAACGGTTGAAGATAAATGCATTGAATGTGAAAAACTGCCTGCCGGAAAAACCTGTTCACCCATGGTATATTATGATAATGAAAACATTTGTGAGCGGCTGGCCAATAAGCGAAAAAATGCAAAAAAAGCTTTTCTAAAGATCAAAGATGATCCACGGATCACAAGAGTTGGAAAATTTATCAGGATGACCAGTATCGACGAACTCCCTCAACTTTTTAATATTCTGAAAGGAGACATGTCAATTGTTGGCAACAGACCCCTTCCACTCAATGAAGCTGAAGTACTGACAAAGAAGAAATGGAGCAGAAGATTCCGGGCACCTGCGGGATTAACAGGTCTATGGCAAGTTGAAAAAAGAGGCCGTACAGGTTCTATGTCTGAAGAAGAACGGTTTGAATTAGATAATTACTATGCAGAACATAATTCAATATGGATTGATGTAAAAATCATTTTACGAACATTTACCGCCTTTATTCAAAAAGAAAATGTATAAACAAATACTAAAAAGAGCAATTATAATGAATCGGAAAAGAAATCTGATCCTGATCACTCTTTGCATTTTGCTTTTTATTTTTCTTAGACCAATGATTTTATTTTCTCAAGGTGCTGATTCATCGGTCACTTATAATCCTCTCCTTGATGATATTACCTTACGGATACCTCCCCTTCAGGACCTTATTGATTCTGCATTGGTCCATTCTCCCCTGTTAAAGATCGCCGATGCTGATATTGCAATCAGCAAGTATGAGATCGTTTCAACGCGCCGGCAATGGATGAGTAATTTCTATCTCGATGGATCTATCGGGAAGGATTATTATAATGGTCTCACCACCAATGAAGTATATAACACAACACCAAATCAAATCCTTACAGACCAGGATAACAACCGGCTGAGCGCCGGCGTCAGTGTCCGGTTGCCTATGAACGCGTTCTGGGATATGAATAACCAGGTTAAAACAGCAACTAAAAAGCTTGAACGAGCAAAATCCGTGAAAGCCAATCAGGAACTTGAATTACGCAAAGAAATAATAACCCGATATAATAAACTCATTGTTAACCAGCGTGTTCTGAAAAGTGCCAACGAAAACGTTTCATTTCTGATGTTACAAAAGGATTTGGTTGAAAAAGAATTTCTTAATGGACAAACCACGGTCTATCAAGTTGCCAGTGTAAGCGAAATGTATCGTAAAGCAGTGACAGACTTTGAAGATGCCCGTTTTGAATTCTATAATGCTTATATGATCCTCGAAGAAATTGTCGGTACCAAGTTTAACGTCATTAATATTGTTGAATGATGAAGCTGATTCATTTTCTTAAAGTCCTTCAAAGACATATCCTGCTCATTATCCTTGTGCCATTGTTACTGGCTTCTCTTGTTTTTTTCCTTACAAGAAAACAGCCAAAAAAATATTTATCAGAAACGACAATTTACACCGGCATTACTTCGGGATATTCTGTTCAACAGGAAAAGTTTGATTTATTTGTCAGCAATGCTACCTACGATAACCTGATCAACCTTATCCGTGCACGTCAAACCCTGGAGGAGGTATCCATTTGTCTGTTAGTGCAGCATTTGATGCTGGACCAACCGGATACACGTTATATCTCCAGGGAAAATTGGGAAGAACTTAAAAACAAAATTCCTCCTGATATCCCACAGATTATTAAAAAGGAAAAGTTGAAGGCAGGTAAATCTTCCCTACCTCAATACCCGAAAACATATGTCAATGACTCTCTTCCTGATAATATTTCGAAGTCACCTTCCTCCATATCCGATACCACTGATTCCACCTTTGACAATTCAGTACGTCAACTTCTTGCATATTCACACCAGAGTGATCACAACTTTATAACTGACCTTTGGAACTCCGATGATCCGTTTTACAGCATCAACGCCATTTCAACAATAAATATTAACAGGGTGCAAAGCAGTGATCTCGTTAATATATCCTATACCAACCCTGATCCCGGTATTTGCCAAAACACCTTAATCTTTCTTACTAAGGTTGCAATACGCAATTATAAGATGCTGAAACAAAATCAAACGGATGCAGTAATAGCTTATTTTAATACACAAGTTGAAAATGCCGCGCGGAGATTGCAGAAAGTAGAAAATGACCTCCTCCTTTTTAATTCTGCAAATAACATTATCAACTATTATGAACAAACCAAGGCCATTGCCGGTGAAAAAGAAGCATTGGACGTTCTATATCAAAACAAGCAAATTGCATTTTCAGCAGCTGATGCAGCCATTAAGATTATCGAAAAGAAATTAGAAACACATGCTCAACAAACTGTAAATACAACGGCTATGTTGAGGTTACGCGGCGAATTAGCTGATGTGACTATGCAAATAGCAAATATTGAAATTGATCTTGGAAATGATTCTGCAACCATTATTCAACTTTCCGGATTAAAAGCTAAATCGGAAAACTTAAAATCAGCGATTAAGGATAATATCGACCGTTATTACCGGTCGATCAGCAGTTCCGAAGGATTGCCGATCTCTAACCTGCTGACAGCATGGTTGACCAATGTAATTGCCTATGAGGAAAACGCTGCAGCGCTTCGTGTACTGGCAGAGCGCAGAAAACAATTTCAACAAACATACGAGGTCTTTGCTCCGCTCGGTGCGGAGATGAAAAGATTTGAGCGTTTGATCAGCGTTACAGAAAGTGAATACCTGCAACTTCTTCGTGATTTGAATTCAGCGAAATTACGCCAACAGGATGATGAGCTCTCAACAAACATCAAACTGGTTGATCAGCCTTATTATCCGATTAAACCAGAACGTTCCAAAGCGATGATAATGATACTCCTTGCCGGTATGCTGGGACTGTTCCTGATCATTTTCATCCTGATCGCTCTGGAGTACTTTGATACTACCATCAAAACACCCGAACGGGCCAAACAATTCATCCAATTGAAAGTGGCCGGAATTTACCCGAAAATCAAACGTAAATCACATTCTGTCGATATCGGGTATATTATTCCCAGGTTAGTAGAAATGATCATTCAAAACATGAAACTGTCGCTGGCAGACTCAAAGGATAATCATTATAAAAAGCCTTTCCGTGTTCTTGTCTTCACAACACGCGATGCAGAGGGGAAAACAACAATTACGAGAGAACTGATTCGCAAAATTAAATCTTTTGGCGAAAAAGTACTCTATCTGAACTATACAGCGGATGGAAACGGCATAAGAACATTTCCACATTCCACAACAATTCCTCCTCCATCCGGTGATGAAATTCAATATACCGTTAAAGATAATTTTGTGGACATCAATGATATCCGTGAAATCCTGCAAGGATACGAACATATTGACTGTAATAGTTGTGATTGCATTTTTGTCGAAATTCCTTCCATCATCAATAACTCATATCCCATCGATTTCATAAAATCGTTTCATCTTGCCTTACTGGTTGTTCGGGCAAACCGGTCCTGGACTGATGCGGATATCTTAGCACTAGATTTATTTAAAGAAGCATTTCCACACACTGCTTTGGTTGTTCTTAATGGGGTTGATCTGGAATACCTTGACTCAACGCTTGGAGAGGTACCAAGACATAGATCTAAATTCAGAAAAGCTTTGAAGCGAATTCTCTTACTTCAATTTTGGGGAAAAAATTTAATCTGAAATATCTGTTGTTTTGCTCTTACTCTTAAAAAAATTATTTAAAGAAAAACAATTTCAATCCCTGGCCGGTAACTTTATTTCTGCGGTTCTCGGATTTAGTTCATTTCTCATTTTAGTCAGAAGTATGAACCAGGATTCATTTGGCAAATGGGTCCTCTTCATGACTGCTTCTACTATGTTTGATATGTTCCGTCTGGGAATAACAAGGGTAGCCTTAGCACGGAATCTCTCCGGTGTCACCGGTAAAGAAAGAAAACAGTTTATTGGATCGTCCTGGACCATAGGCTTATCAAGTATCGCTGTTATAGCGGTGGTTCTGTATGCTGTTGTCCTGATCTTCCCCCAACCAATCCAGAACTCCGGATTTTATTATTTCTTTATCTTCTATCCAGTCCTGGCCTTGTTTAGCTTCCCATGGGGGAATGCCCTTTCCATTCAGCAGGCAGACCAGAAATTCGATGTAATTCTCTTCCTGATGGCTTTTAATATTTGTATTTTTGTTCTTTACCTGCTGATAAACTATTTCTTTTTTAAATCGGCAATTGTCTGGATCATTATCTGGTATATTATCATAAATCTTATTACTTCACTGATCTGTATTTTTAATAACTGGGACGGATCAAGATACGTGTTTAAAGGCACTCGCGAGATAAACAAGACCATGCTGAATTTCGGAAAATATTCTATGGGAACTTCCCTGGGAAGCAGTCTCCTGAAAAGTGCTGATTCATTCATTCTTGGTTTAAGCCCTCTCTTGGGTACAACGGCTGTCGCTTTATATAGCATTCCAATCAAATTTACGGAGGTTATGGAGATAATTATCAGGAGCTTTACAGCAACTGCATTCCCAAGATTATCCAAGGCAAGTATAGAAAACAAACCAGATGAATTCAGAAAAGTTTTTTATTCTTTTTCCGGAGCATTGTCCTTTATTCTGATCCCTATTGCTGTCGTTTCTGCAATATTTTCAAGGGAATTCGTCATTTTACTGGGAGGCAGTCAATACCTTGAATATGCTGACGGACTTTCCATTATTATGATCACGTTCATTATCTTCTCTTTATTTGTCCCTATCGACCGCTTTACCGGAATAAGCCTTGACAGTATTAACCGTCCCGATAAAAATTTCTACAAGGTAATGATCATGTTATCTGTCAATATCATTGGTGACCTTATTGCTGTTTTTTTCTTACCGGCAATATTTCCGTCCATCTCAGTGATAACCATTTTGATTTTTGTATCCATTGGTTCGATCCTTTTTCAGTTCGCGGGTTTATTGACCGGCTTTTATTTACTCAAACAAGAAATAACTTTAAAATTTTCATTGATTTTTTCGGAAGGCTTGAATTTTTACCGGGAATTCTTTAACATGATCAAGTCAAAAATACGGTGAATCCCTTTGACAAACTGACCGGCTCCTATAAAATCAACCAACCTTTGGTACTGCTTACCATTCTGGTAACAATGATCTGTATTGGTTACGCGATTGCCAAAGCCGGAATTCTCGCGATGGCGTTTTTTTTTGCATTTCCACTGATAATCCTTTTCCTGATCAAGATCTTTAAACGACCGGAGATTTGTTTTTTAGCTGCAATGATTGCCAATTTCACGGTTCTGGGACTATCCAGGTATATTACCGGGATTGCATTGGGTTTGTTTGTGGATGGATTGCTCATTTTAACTTTTGTCGCTCTTTTCTTCAAGACTTTCTATACAAAAATTGATTGGTCAAAGGCAAATAAAGATCTTACCATAGCATCTCTGATATGGTATGCTTATATATTTTTGGAACTATTCAATCCGGAAGTTGTAATGAGATCATTATGGTTCACTTCAATGCGTGGATTGGCTTTATATATGGTACTGACCATTGTACTCGTATTTCTTATGTTCGATAAATACAAGTATCTGATGTACTTCCTCTATCTCTGGTGTGGTTTTGAAATACTTGCATCGATAAAATCAATGATCCAGTTATATATCGGATTAGATCCTTACGAACAGTTTTGGTTGAATACCATTGGCATGAAGACTCATATGATCTATGGAAAATTACGACTCTTTTCATTTTTCTCTGATGCAGGACAGTTTGGTAATTCCCAGGCACATACGGCAATGGTTGCCGTCATCATAGGACTTACGACAAAAAAATTCAAGGAAAAGGTATTCTTTCTCATCACTGCTTTTTTTTGCTTCTATGGAATGATCCTTTCCGGAACCCGGGGAGTATTTGGAGTCCTTGCCGGATCGACCATTGCTTTTCTTGCACTTAACCGGAATATAAAAGCACTGATTATCGGCTTGTTTGTCGCATTATCCGTCTATGTCTTTTTCCGGCATACCTATATCGGACAAGGAGTTTACTTTATCAACCGTATGCGATCGGCATTCAATCCTAAAGACCCGTCCCTGATGGTCCGTCTGGAAAATCAGGAAAGACTCAGACCATATCTTGCGGTCAGACCATTTGGAGGCGGAGTCGGACATGCAGGAACAAAAGTTCTTCCATATCTTCCTAACACATTTCTGGCTAATATTGCAACCGATAGCTGGTATGTAATGATCTGGGGTGAATTAGGCATCGTTGGCCTGGGAATACATCTTGCAATTCTTTTTTACATAATTTTCAAAGGGGGATATCTGATCATACGTATCCGGAATCCGGAGTTGCGTTTTAAAATGATTGCCCTTCTTTCCGGAATTGTCGGGATTTTAATTTCCAGCTATGGTAACGGGGTATATGGTCAGATGCCTACCGGCCTGATCATGTACACCAGTATGGCTTTTATCTTTTTATCTAAACGTTTTGACAATGAACTGAAGGAGACATCACTTGTGAAACCAACCGACTACTCCAATAACCGATATCAACCAAGATCGTATCTATCCATGCCGTCATGATATGATCTATTCTCTATACAATCTATACACCGCTAAAAAATGAAAAATGACAGAAGTACTAAAAATTATGAGGAAAGACGACATCGGATATGTCTGCAAAAGAGTATTATCTAAAATCAGAAGAGAACGTATAAAGGATTTTAACTATTTAAAACAGTTTTTTATTGGCAAATACGGATTGGAGATTGGAGGGCCAACCTGGGTATTCAAAACCGGGAACTATATTCCGTTATATAAAATAGTGGGAAGACTTGACGGTTGTAATAATTCAAATACATCGGTCTGGGGAGAACATCTTGAAAGTGGTGAGAATTATATCTATTCGAAGAACAAAAAAGGATTTCAGTACATCTTAGAAGCGACAGACTTAAATCTTATCCCCGATTCGAAATATGATTTCATTATCTCTTCCCATTGCCTGGAACATATTGCTAATCCTTTTAAAGCCATCGGGGAATGGATCAGGGTAATTAAAAAAGGCGGATTCATATTACTTTTACTACCCGACAAGGGCTCTTGCTTCGACCATAATCGCCCAATTACCAAATTCTCACATTTATTAGAAGATTTTCAGAATAATACCAATGAAAAAGACCTGACCCATTTGAACGAAATTTTGGAACTGGATGATTGGAAAATGCATCTTGATGCAAAAACTTTCGAAGGATTCAGGGAAAAATCATTGAACAATTATATCAACAGGTCTTTGCACCATCATGTGTTTGACCTTGCTCTGCTAAAAGAAATATTCGCATATTTCAAGCTGGAGGTCATTCGGACCTACGAACGTAAAAAATATTATAATGCCGTTCATAATATCATCTTGGGAAGGAAAAACTTCGATTAGAAACTGATCGTTTCGTAAATAAATGCAGAACCCCGCGGCTTAACACGGGGTTCTGTTATATATTCCGGTTTTTCACTATCTGATCAGGATCAGAGGCAAGGTATCTGCGGGGTTCACAACTTACTCATAGATATTCTCCACATTCCTGTACCCTGAAATATTCATATACCAATCAGGATAACTGACGCCACCTGATTCCGCCCAGGAAGCAAAATGATTATACCCGGTGATGATTGGTAATTTCTCGTAAGTATAATCGAATTTAACCGGAGTGTTGATTGCCCAGGGCAGATTCGTTGACGATTTGTAATATCTCCCCGTTGCAGGATCAGAAGTGTCGTCCTCTGTATTGAAATAAGCAGGATTTGCCAGTGAGGTCGGAATATAATCCGGCATATGGACTTCAAGACCCCGGGTTAGGTTTCTGATAAGAAAAATATTATAGGGAGGCGTACCCGCTGAGGTTGTTGCCGCCGGGGTGGAAAAGTGAAGATTGATGGATACCGTATCACTATATCCTTTAGGCGTATTAGGCATGGTATTGAAAAAGGATCCCGTTGCGGGCCGGTGGATCACATTTTCTACATTGTCAACTACAATAATGACTGCTTTCGACTGATTCGCTTCCGTACCATTGGCACTCAGGGTAATATACCCGCTATTCAGCGAATAACCCGTTACCGATGAGATCTGTGCAGGAAGAATGTTGTCCAACTGAAATCCGAATCCGTTCTGAAACGAGGCGCCAACAGCCCTTACATAAAACTTCGGGAGGATATCCACCAGCTTGTTCTGGGCATTGGTCACAACCTTATACTGATAATCAACCACAAGGTCATTCAAGTCATAATCGCCCTTAGCCGGCCACAGATCCTCAAAACCAATGCTGCCGAATGTGGAGTTGCTGGGATACCAGGTATTGTATGCTCTGGTCGGATCAACCGGGTAATCGTCGAGATTGTCAGGAACTCCGTCGCCATCTGTATCCGTAACCGGTGGAGTCCCCGTTCCTTCCGGGTTGCAGGGTGAAGTTGGGATGTAATTCACTGCATTAGCTGTGCTGACAAGCGAAGCACCATTGATAAAAAGCGAAGGTCCTCCGTTGGTAAGGGTGCCTGAAGGGGTTGACATTTCGATCGGACCTGAAACGGTACGGCTGGAATTGATAGCTCCCTGATGAGTGATTTTTATGGTATTCAGACTTCCCTGACCTGTGATATGTGAATTCTGTTCGTAATCATACGTAGAGACCATTGATTGGTTTTGCAACGTAAAGGAAGATCCGCTATTGATACTGATCATTCCAACGGCCTTCATATACCCGTTATTCATTGTAAAATTCGTAGAATTCAATTCAATATCATCCTGGCTTACGAGTTTGCAATTGTTTATTATGACACTGCCGGAATTGAAGGACATGCTTCCTGATGATGTAATCGATCCTGAATTCACGATATCGTTACTTACATCAAACTCATCTCCGATATTCAACGTTCCGGTGTTTTCCAGGGTACCGTTTCCCCAAAGCTCGTAATCGGTTCCAATGGTCATTGAACCGTAATTATTCACATCTCCCCCGCTGTTCAGATAGGTAGTCAGTGTAAAATCATCAGCATAATTGGTGATGGAGGATGAGACCGAGTTCATGTTAATGCGCTTTGCATGAAAATGTGAACCCGAATAAACGGCCACTGAAGAACTTCCGTCTAATACCAGGGGTATTTCAGGATTGAAGGTACCACCGGCCGTAACAATGATCTGGCAGTTATTGCCAAAATTCGTAACGTTGGTAGGAGTTGCACTTCCGCATACTTTCAGTGTGCCTCCTCCATTCCAGGGTTGGAAGTTCACTTTACCGGTAAAAGTTTCTGTAACACAATAAACACTCCCCTGATTAATGGTAATAGTGGCGGAACCTGAAGCATAATTCGTACATCCAGTCACACAGTCCGGATCAGTGACTGCGCTGGGTGATAAAACCGTTCCTCCCACTGAACCAAAGGAATAAGTTATATTATCGGCTACAGGAACACTGATGATTTGTTGAAAACCGGTCGAGGTTTGAACCATCAGAGAAAGTTCCCTCAGCATGGTAGGAACTCTCAGTTTAGTTACAAAAGGATACTCGTATCCGGCTGATCCTGTAGCCAGAAGTTTACCATTGTTTCCGGGGGTTCCATTGAAAACCGATATACGGACAAGCAATCCTCCGCTCATACCTTCAAGATTTGCTCCGATCGTGAGATTTACCTCCCGGGTGGTTTGCCAGTTAAAAGTTGAGGCTACCACCAGATCATTCATGTTTTTGGGATTGCGATCATAAAAAATTGTTTTCCTGCATCCCTGGAACAGAAATAAAACAGCAATACTAATTGCCATTAATCCAATTATTTGATTCTTTTTCATATGAATATGAATACTATGAATTTTACAAATATATGAAAAATTTTATTGTTAAAATGATGGAAAATATCTTTTCTAATTAAAAATTAGCATTTTCCGTTTGTTCATACTATTCAACTATTCCTATTTTTCTCCGAATTCCAGATTGGAGTAAGGAAATGAACAAAATTTTTTAACACGTTGATTATAATTCCGCTTTTATATTATTTTTACCATTACAATAGTTTCCCTAAAAAGTTGGTGACATAAAGAAATTTTCATTTTAATTTCTCCGACTTTATTTTAAATTAATTGTAATGCAATCGAAAAGATCAATCTCTTGAATCATCCTTTAGTGTTCTTAATGAAGTGTTTAGAATAAAATAATTAATATGAAGATGCGACACGTCCCTGATTTTAACTGTCAATACTCGCTATCAGATAATCAACAATCTGTTTTATATACCGGAAACGCTGATAATGCATCCCTGACAAATAATATTTCATTGGATTTGAAGATCACCGGCAAATTCAACATTGATCTTCTCATTACCAGCATTCGGTTTTTGATTGCAAAACACGATTCTCTCAGAACAACCTTCCCTGTTGTAAATAATAAAAGAGTTCAGGTTATTCATTCTGAGATCCCGCTTGCGGTGAATATCGTTCACTTAGAGAATGAACCGGACGAGAGGAAACTTCTGCTGATCCGGCGGCACTATTCGGAAAATAAAAAGCGTCGGTTTGATCTGGGAAAAGGTCCACTGTTTTATTTTGAACTGTTTACCCTGGATGACCAAAACTTACGGCTTCATCTATTTGTCCATCCCGTCATCTCAGACGTTGATTCTCTGCGTATTTTCCATAACGACTTGTACGCGGTTTATAATTTGTATCTGAAAGGAGAAATTCCGGATCTTCCTGTCTCCCCTACTACCTATATCGATTTTACTCTTTATCAGGAAAAATGGCAAAACGGAAATGAATTCGACGATCAGTTGAAATACTGGAAAAATGAATTATCTGGCGCCCCGGACCTGATTCAAATCCCAACAGATCTCAACCGGACAAAAATCCCATCTTTCAACAGAAACAAGTTCTGTTTCACCATTGACGGGAAATTGAAAAGTCTGCTGATAAAACCTGGAAAGAAAATTGATACTGATCTGAATGTTACATTGCTGACGGCTTTCGGTGTTCTTCTGTACAGGTATTCTTCTCAGGATGATTTTATTGTCGGTGTTCCTTTTCCGAACAGGCGGATTGAAAAATTTAAATCGGTAATCGGGGCATTTACCAATAATTTACCTGTCAGGTTTACCTTCCGGGAGGATGAAATTTTTAATGAAACTTCACATAGGATTGCCGGGAAACTCCTGACAGCAGCTTCCAATCAGGAAGTTTCTGATAAAAGACTTGTTGATGCGCTGAAGACCCCGGGCATGTTTGACCCTTTATTTCTTTTCAATATCCTGTTCAGCTTCCATCCCCGGTTCGCAGAAGAACTGAATGCACAGGATTTTAGTCTGCAGGTGTTGCATGCAGAACAAGCTTCTTCAGTATTTGATATTTCACTATCGGTTCATGAACAACAAAATTCCCTGGAATGTATCCTTGAATACAATACTGATCTTTTTTTCAGGGAAACCATCGAAAGATTTGCCAGCCATTATTTAACTGTTTTACAGGCCATCTCTGCTAACAGTGATCTTCCGGTTCAGCAGATACCTATCCTTCCTGAATCAGAATATGACCTGGTATTGAAAACATGGAATGAAACAAAAACTCAATATCCGGAAGATAAGTGTATTCATAACCTTTTTGAAGATCAGGTAAGGAAAACACCCGACGCAATAGCGGTAGTCTATGATAATGAACAAATAAGCTATAAAGAGTTAAACTCCCGTGCAAACCAATTAGCCAGGTTCCTGAGTAAACAGGGTGCCGGGGAAAAGACCTCTGTTGCACTGTGTGTGGAAAGAAGTGTTGATTTAGTCGTAGGGTTAATGGCCATTTCCAAATCAGGGGCTGCTTATATTCCACTTGATCCTATTTACCCCAAAGCACGTCTTTCCCTCATTCTTGAAGATGCCAAACCAGTGATCCTGCTAACCCAGACTTCATTGATGGAGATAGTTCCCGACACCAGAAGTAAAATCATTTTCATCGATGACAGACCTGCATACAGCAACGAACCAACGGGAAATCTTACCCATGGAAATCCACAGACGACTGCCTATATCCTTTATACTTCCGGATCTACAGGAAAACCCAAAGGAGTGCAGATCAAACAGCATGCGGTCGTCAACCTGATCAGTTCCATGGGTAAACTGCTCGGCGTTACTTCAAAGGATATCTTATTTGCGGTCACAACCATTGCCTTCGACATTGCCGAAATGGAAATGTTTTTGCCTCTGTTCAATGGAGCAAAACTTGTCATCTCCTCCCAGGAAATAGCAACAGACATGGAGTTGCTTATTGAAAAAATACAGAAATCCGGAGCTACACTTTTCCAGGCCACACCGGTAACATTTAAGATGCTGGTCATTCATTCATGGAAAGGAAAACCTGACCTGAAAGTGGTTATCGGCGGGGAAGCTCTTTCGAAGGAACTGGTCAGGGAACTGCTCCCCATTTGCAAGGAAGTCTGGAACGGATATGGTCCGACTGAAACTGCTATTTATTCGGTCGTAAGGAAACTGACACCCGGAGATGTCATCGGCGAAGGTTATGTTCCTATTGGCCGCCCCATCGACAATACATACGTATATGTACTGAATCCGAAACGTATGCCGGTACCTATTGGTGTACCCGGAGAACTTTACATAGGAGGAGTCGGAGTTTCACCCGGATATCTTAACCTTCCTGGCATGACCAACGAACGTTTCATTCCTGATCCGTTTGTTGACGATAAAGATGCCCGTATATACAAGACAGGCGATCTTGTCCAGTACTTTCCGGATGGGAACCTCGTGTTTCTTAACAGGGTCGATTCTCAGGTCAAGATCCGTGGATTCAGAATTGAGCTCGGAGAAATTGAATCGGCCCTTTCGCAATATACCTCCATCAAAGACAATGTTGTTATCGTCAGGGAAGATAATCCCGGAGATAAGAGACTGGTTGCTTATATCATTCAAAAAGACGGCCAGAAAACAGACATCGCCGGTCTGCGCAAATTCCTTAAATCCAGACTGCCGGATTATATGATTCCCGCTGCTATCGTTGTGATAGAGAAGTTCCCGTTGACCCCCAACGGGAAAGTTGACCGGAAAGCATTACCGGTCCCGGATGAGAAATACGCACAGGTTTCAGGAGCCTATATTGCCCCAAAAAGTGATAAAGAAAAACTACTTTCCATTATCTGGTCTGAGATCCTGAAAGTTGAAAAAATTGGTATAGAGGATAGTTTTTTTGAACTTGGCGGTAACTCCCTAGTTGCAACCATGCTGATCACCAGGATCAACAAGGAATTTAATATCCGCTTACCCTTACGAATCATTTTTGAAAAACAGACCATCGCTGAGATTGCTGCAGAAATTGAAAAACCCGGTCAACCCGAAAATGTTCAGAAAGCTGACCACATTATACCCCATATTCCTGTTGATTCAAATGTATTTCCGCTTTCCCACGGCCAAAAAAGGCTTTGGTTTATCGAAAATTTAGGACCCGGAAACAGGGCTTATAACATGCCCTTTGATTATCAGATCAGGGGTGAGATAGATGTAGTAATCTTTGAACAAAGCATTAATGAGCTGGTAAAAAGACACGGTTCGCTAAGGACCATTATTCCTTATTCAGATGATTCTCCCGTTCAGAAAGTTCTTGATTCCTTCACATTCAGTTTAAAAGTTGAGAACCTTGAAAACCTTCCGGAGAAAGAGAAAATCAGGGAAGCTGAGAAATTTTCGCATAAAAATGAGATGCATGTTTTTGATCTGGAAAACGGACCATTATTTATCTGCACATTACTTAAACTTTCCGGAAATGAATGGACATTTCTGATAAATATGCATCATATCATTACCGATGGCTGGTCGGTAAAAATATTAATTGAAGAATTGGGTACTATCTATACGGCTATCAAGGAGCATGAGCCTTTGGTTTTACCTTCTTTACCTGTCACATATCCGGATTTTGCAATCTGGCAGAACGAATGGTTAAAAGGACCTGATTGCCAAAAACAACTTGATTTTTATACGAAGGAACTTACAGGGGTGCCTGATCTGCTCCAGTTACCCATGGATTTCCAACGGCCGAAGAATCAGACTTACGATGGGGATGAAGTCAGTTTCATCATTGATCAAAACCTGACGGAACAGCTTCATTTTTTCAGCCAGAAAAACAAGGTAAGCCTGTTTATTACCCTGCTCAGCATCTTTAATTCATTAATAGCAAGGTATACTTTACAGGAGGAATTTGTCATTGGAATACCCATTGCCGGAAGAATCCATAAGGAACTCGAATCCCTTGTCGGTATTCTTATTAATAACTTTCCAATACGGATAACTACCCGCGAGAAAATGTCATTCCCTGAAATGCTGGAGATGACCAGGAAAAAATTCTTTTATGCCTATGATAATCAGGAGGTACCTTTCGACCGGATCGTTGAAGAACTCAGGGTTAACAGGTATCCGAATATCTCTCCCCTCTTCCAGGTCATGTTCAATCTTTTGAACATGTTCGAAGGTAAAATTTCCCTTTCGGACGCCAAAATGGAGATGCTTGATAAAAGAAGGAATATTGCACAGTTCGATTTATCGCTGCACATCTATGAGACAAAAAATATTCTGAATTGCGTTCTCGAATACAATACAAACCTGTTTTCCCGTTCGCGTATTGAAAGGATGGGCGGTCATTTTCTTGAACTTGTTAAAAGCCTGATGAAGGACCCGGGGCAGAAGATCAGGAGAATTCCAATTATTACTGAACAGGAGACAAAACTATTCCGCCAGGAATGGAACTCAACCGTTACTATCTATCCAAAAGATAAATGCATTCACGAACTCTTTGAAGAACAGGTTAGAAAATCTCCCACTGCGGTTGCTGTCATATATGATCGAAAACCGGTGACCTATTCCGAGTTGAATGAGAAATCCAACCGGCTGGCCCGCTTTCTTCATAAATCCGGGGCTTCACAAGGCGCATTAATTGGAATATGCATTGACCGCGGATCCGATCTCCTGGTTGCCCTGCTTGCAGTGTTAAAAGCAGGATGTACCTATATCCCATTGGATCCCATCTATCCAAAGAACAGGATTTCCCTGATCCTGAATGACGGAAATCCTGTCATCCTGCTGACGGAGAAAAACTTGCTGGATAATCTTCCTCAAACAAGTATTACTAAAGTCTTCATCGAAGAGTCGGAAAAATATCAGAACGAGTCGGGTGAAAATCCGGATTATCCGGTCTTACCCGACACTGTTGCTTATCTGATTTATACTTCCGGTTCAACCGGGAAGCCAAAAGGTGTAAGGGTTGAGCACCAGTCGGTAGTGAATTTCATGGGATCAATGAAGAAAAAACCCGGTATATCTCCCAAAGATGTAATGCTGGCTTTAACGACAATATCCTTTGATATTGCCGGTCTTGAATTATATCTTCCGGTTCTGAATGGAGCAAAAGTCGTCATCTCAAGCCAGGAAACATCGATGAACGCGGACCTCCTTATTGAAAAAATTGAAGAGTGTCAGCCCTCCATCTTACAGGCCACACCGGTTACTTTCAGGATGCTGATCACAGCCGGATGGAAAGGATTAAATAAGCTAAAAATACTTTGTGGCGGAGAAGCATTGCCGAAAGATCTTGCCTTCGAACTGAACCGGAGATGCAGTGAGTTATGGAATATGTACGGCCCTACGGAAACGACCATCTGGTCGACTATGGAAAAGGTTGAAACAAACGAGGATAACGATTCCGGATATGTGAATCTTGGTTTTCCGATAAACAACACATTCATATATGTGTTAAACTCAGAATTTCAAGCAGTTCCGGTCGGATATCCGGGGGAATTGTTTATCGGGGGTGACGGCCTTGCCAGGGACTATTATAACCTTCCGGAATTTACTAAAGAAAAGTTCCTGCCTGATCCGTTTTCCGGAAAACCAGGTGCGCGCATGTACCGGACAGGTGATCTGGTTCAACGAACCGAGGATGGAAAACTTGAATTCCTGAACAGGATCGATTCCCAGGTCAAGATCCGTGGATTCAGGATTGAACTCGGAGAAATTGAATCGGCCCTTTCGCAAAATACCTCAATCAAAGACAACGTAGTTATCGTCAGGGAAGATAATCCCGGAGATAAGAGACTGGTTGCTTATATCATTCAAAATACCGGCCAGGAAACCGACATTGCAGATCTTCGCAAATTCCTCAGATCCAGATTACCGGATTATATGATCCCCTCTGTTATTATAAAGATGGAGAAATTCCCGTTGACCCCTAACGGAAAAGTTGACCGGAAAGCATTACCGTCTCCCGTTATAACAGCCCCGGTTGAGGATCACGGCAATGTTGCGCCACAGACTGAAATGGAAAAAAAACTGTTCAGGATCTGGACAGAGGTACTTAATCTCAAATCGATAGGAATATATGATAACTTCTTTGATATTGGCGGTCATTCTATGATTGCCGTCACATTGATGGTGAAAATTGAGAAAGAACTTGGAATAAGGTTACCTCTTGCCACATTATTCGAACAGGCCAACATTCATGATATGGCTGACTTTCTTGAGAACAACGTCAAGCCGGCCCGCTGGGGTTCATTGGTTCCGATCAAGCCTCAGGGGAAGAAAAGACCTCTATACCTTATTCATGGTGCCGGCTTGAATCTCTTACTATATACTACCATCGTTTCGCATCTTGATCCCGATCAGCCTGTATTCGGCCTCCAGGCCAAAGGACTGGATGGAAAGGATGAACCTATTGACACGATCCAGGGTATCGCCGATTATTATATTTCCGAGATTCTTTCAGTTGATGATAGTGGTACTTATGCACTGGCCGGTTTCTCCATGGGAGGTCAGATAGCCTATGAAATGGCCAGACAATTGGTTGAACGAGGTAAAAAAGTCAGTTTTCTGGGAGTATTTGATACAGTTTCCTATAATGTCGGTGATAAACATTTACCCATTGTCAAGAGATATGCTAACCGGATCGATAACTTATATCACAAGTTTATATGGATACTGGTTACTTTTATCAGAAAACCAGGCGATGAAAAATTGAAATTCGTAGTGCAAAAATGGAGATCCCTGAAGCAGATAATAACAAAAGACGACTATAAGATCAAACCGGAAGGGGTTTCAGAAGGTAAAAGAAGTGAATTGCCAAAATACCTGCATAATGTACACAAGGCAAATAACCGGGCCATGGTAAATTATATTCTTCCTGTCTATTCCGGTAAGTTACACCTTTTCAGAGCAAAGAATCAGACATTCTATATCAAGGATCCTGTCGGATACGGTTGGGATAAATATGCCAAAGGCGGTGTGATTGTGCTTGATATTCCGGGTGAACACTCGAGGATTTTTGCTCCTCCAAATGATAAAATCTTTGCAGAAGTGCTCCAGCAATGCCTGAATGAAAGCGAATAACTGGTCAGGATTTCCCGGGATGCAGTCTTTTAAACTCACAACTGAAGACATCCGGAAAATTTTCCCGGAGCACATCAATCCAATCTCATTTTGCGGATGGAACCATCCTGTTGTCATTATTACTGAGACGGGAAATGTTCCGGAAGAAAAGGCATTATCCTTTAGGGAAATTTTATCGGAGAAGGAGAATAAAATCTTACGGAAACTCAGGTTTCGGAAAGATCAGAACAGTTATATCATTACCCACGCCACATTACGAATGATCCTGGGGAAGTTCCTTGATATTCCGCCCCGGAAGGTTGATTTCATCACCAATCCGTCAGGAAAACCATTTCTGGCAGGAAAACATATTGATATCCACTTTAATCTCTCCCACAGTTCAGGAGTTTCAACGCTTGCTTTTTCTGCAAAATCAGAAATTGGTGTGGATGTGGAAAAAATTGATCCCGGACTTGATTTTCATCTCATCGCCAGCCGCTGTTTTTCAACCGCCGAGAACGAGTATATCCGCGAACCAGATAAAGATGCCTGCAAACGGTTTTATACACTCTGGACGCGTAAAGAAGCATTTTTAAAGGCAGTGGGTATGGGTATTGGAGAAAATCTTGAGGTGGAGGTCTACAGAAAAATCAATTATTTTTCACCGGAGAAGCCGTTCACGGGTCGTCATGCAACTGATTTCTATTTAAAATCCTATTTGTTTAACCGTGACTATTTGATTTCAGTTGCGATCAATGGCCCTTGTAATATTGAGTTCTTTTTAATCGATCCGGATGAAAAAGGCATCCTCTCCCATTGAATTCCTTCATTCGTATAAATGTAGGCACCGCCTTCGTAATAAATATCTAATTCTGATTTTGGCAGATACTTTATTGTCTTAAATCCGTACCTATCAATAACTTCATGATGCAACGCATTAGCATACAGGATCAAAATTCTCCTGGGCTTTTCTTCCAATGATTTTATGATGTTTTGTATGACCCGGTCAAGAAGAATTGCATCAAACGGGTTGTAAAAATAAAAACAGTCGGTTTCTGCAGGTATTTCATATTTACTGGCATCTGCATTAATTATTTCATAATCCGTTTTCCTGCCTGTTTTAACAAAATGTTTCTGCAAATTACGGATTGCGATTTCCGATAATTGATTTGCGTATTCTATCCCGATGACTTTTTTAAATCCAAAATCTGAAGCAAAGACAAGGGCAGCTCCTTTCCCGCAACCAAAATCGACAAATGTGCTATCCCTGTATTGCCATTCGACGTAATGAAATAATTTCCTGAACATTTTCAAACAGATCCCTTCATATTTCGAGGCATGCTTTTTGACCTCCTCTGGACCATCCAAATCTTCTGTTTCAACGATGCCCCATAAATCCATGTGACGGAACCTGAATCTCGTCCAGTATCGTCGGCTGAAAAAGATTATAGTAGCAACAATTCCCCTTCCCTGGAGAGTTCTTTGGATCTTTCTTAAAAATTTATTATAAAATTCTTTTATTTTTTTCATCTGTTAATGTTTTAATCTTACTGGTTAAAGGGAGCATTCCGGAACTGGGTTTTAGTATCGAAATAATTTTTCTTTTGATATTTTCAATCTTTTATGTAAGTTTGATGAAAAACATGACTATTATGAAAGGTGTCGACAAATTTACTGATTTTCAGACATGTGAAAAAATTAATTGCATTCAATGAATATTTTTCGGAAAATAATTGGATTTCATCTTTTGAAATTACCCGGTCAATCAATGAAAAGTCATCACTTTAGTGAGAAAACAGATTTTAATCTTCGGCTAGCATCTTACTGAATAGCTATTAGTTATGAATAGTGCTACTTCGCTTCCTTTAATTTCGATTATAACGGTAAATTACAACCACAGCGATGTGACTTGTGAGATGCTTCAGTCTCTTTCGCAGATTACGTACCCGAATATTGAAGTGATCGTTATTGATAATGCATCTCCAGACGATAATCCAGGGATCATTAAAGAGCGATTTCCCGGGGTGATATTAATTCTCAACGCTGAGAATCTTGGTTTTGCCGGTGCCAATAATGAAGGGATTCAACGCTCAAAAGGAGATTATATTCTTCTTTTGAATAATGATACCGTGGTGACAACCGGCTTTCTGGAACCCCTTGTCCGTAAAATGCAATCGGATCCCACGATCGGTGCTGTCAGTCCTAAAATCAAGTACTTCTATGCACAGGATACACTCCAGTTTACAGGAATAACTCCCATCAATCCTTATACCGGCCGAAGCCAAGGGATCGGATTTGGCAAAAAAGATACCGGGCAATTTGAGATTGATACACTGAGTGCCTTTGCCCATGGAGCTGTAATGATGATCTCAAGGGAAGCTATACGTAAGATCGGGTTAATGTCAGTTGCCTATTTCTTATACTATGAAGAGCTCGATTGGGGATATCGGCTTCGCCAGGCAGGTTACAAGATTTATTATGTACATGACTCCCTCGTTTTCCATAAAGAATCGGTCTCAATAGGCCGGCTCAGTCCATTAAAAACATACTATCTTAACCGGAGCAGGTGGTTGTATATACGAAGAAATGTAAAGGGATATAAATTCTTGATCAGTATTCTGTTTCAGTTTTTTTTCTCCATTCCGAAAAACAGCATCATGTATTTGCTCCAGGGTCGTAAAGACTTGTTTATGGCCTATCATTCTGCCCTTTGGTGGCATGTTAAGAATCTTTTCAAGAAGGACCTCTTTGGTCAACCCAGTCTGAACGGGTAATACGCATGAATTGATTAATGCAGGAAATCTATAAGAGATATCAAGGAAAACGTTCGCCGGATAAGACTAATTATTACCCGTTGGTCTCCATAGTGTCCGTCAATTATGACCATCCTGAAGTTACTTGCGATTTACTTGAATCCCTGAATAAGATCACCTACCCTAACTTCGAGGTTATTATCGTTGACAACAAATCGCCTCACGATGATCCATCCATTATTCAACAGCGTTATCCCAATGTGATCTTTTATGCAAGCCAGGTGAACTGGGGATTTGCCGGCGGTAACAACCAGGGGATAATGCGGGCACGGGGTGAATATGTACTTCTACTTAACAATGATACTATTGTAGATAAAGGATTCCTCGAACCTCTGGTTGAGAAAATGCAGTCTGATCCGTTGATCGGAGCGGTAAGTCCAAAGATACGTTTCTACTATGATCCTGAAATTATTCAGTATGCCGGCTACCTCCCGTTGAACAAGTATACGGTACGTAATACTGCCATCGGGTACAAAGAAAAAGACAGGGGACAATGGGATACCGACAGGGAAACTGCTTACGGACATGGTGCCGCAATGATGATCCCGATGGAGGTGATAAGGAAGATCGGGCTCATGTCATATATCTTCTTTCTTTATTATGAAGAAGCGGATTGGAGTTTTCGTATCAAAAGAGCCGGGTATACTATCTGGTATGTTCATAATTCAGTCGTTTTTCATAAGGAATCCGTCTCCACAGGCAAGCTCAGTGCTCAAAAGATGTACTATCTGAACCGGAACAGGCTGGTCTTTATGCGCCGGAATATTTTTGGTATAAACTTTCTTGTTGGCATCTTTTATCAAATATGCTTTTCAATCCCGAAAAACGCTCTTAAATTCCTGTTCACGGGAAAAATATCACTTTTTTACGCTTATTGCCGGGCTCTTGGATGGCATCTCAGGAACCTATTCAATATGGACATCCACAACAACCCTGAATTATAATGATGTTAGATTTCTCACTGTATATTTGTATTGAAATGGTTATATTTGTTTATAGAATCTGAAGCAGGACTATTTCTAACCCGTTCCATCCATGATAGATGTTATATATATTATACTTTTAATTCTTCAGCTTGTTATTATTTCCTATTTAGCCTTCGGGACATTATATATTTTCATCTTTTCTGTAGCGGGATTATTTAAACTGCGGGAGGCTCATCCTCTGGATGAAAAAATACATAAGATCGCAGTATTAATACCTGGTTACAAGGAAGATGCCGTGATCCTGGAAGCAGCTGAAGAAGCTCTCAGACAAGATTATCCCAGCGATTCATATGATGTCGTGGTGATCGCGGATATGTTTAAGCCTGAAACAATCGTCAGGTTGAAAAGCCTTCCGGTCAAACTCATTGAAGTCTCTTTCAAGGAAAGCACAAAATCCAAGGCACTGAACGCGGGAATGGACAGACTCCCTGAAAATTATTATGATATAGCCCTTGTTCTGGATGCAGACAACATTATGAATCATGATTTCCTTTCACGGATTAATGTCGCTTTCAACAGCACATTTCATGCTGTCCAGGGACATCGTATTGCTAAGAACCAGAATACTTCATTTTCCATCCTTGACGCTGCCAGTGAAGAAATAAACAATCACATTTTCCGTAAAGGTCATTGTAATCTCGGATTGTCCTCCAGTCTGATCGGATCAGGAATGGCTTTTGAGTATGACTATTTTAAAGCCATGATGAAAAACATTCAGGCCGTCGGTGGATTCGACAAGGAAATTGAACTAACCACGATGCGTGAGGGTATTAAGATCGGATACCTCGAAAAAGCCTATATCCGCGATGAAAAAGTCCAGGTCTCTGATGTCTTCATCAAGCAACGGAGGAGATGGCTCTCTGCCCAGATTCATTATTCAAAATATTTCGTTGGATCACTTGGATACCTGATCCGCAAGGGCAATATCGATTTCTTTGATAAAGCATTACAGATGTTGTTACCTCCCAGGATTCTATCACTCGGGACACTGTTTCTCTTCTCAGCGATATCTTTTTTCGTCAATCCTTTGGTTCTGACCATCATCTGGCTGAGCCTCCTCCTTTTGTGTATTCTTGCCATTCTCTTCGCTGTTCCAAAAAACATGGTTAACACTAAAACGCTCGCTGCAATTATGAGCCTTCCGAAAGGTTTTTTTCTTATGCTCATTTCATTGTTCAGCACAAAAGGAGCAAACAAAAGATTCATTCATACAGAACATTCGGATATTAAAACCAATAACAACCAAAAATGAAGATTGGGATAGAAGGACAACGGTTATTCCGTAAGAATAAGCATGGAATGGATTTTGTGGCCCTGGAACTTATCAGGAATCTCCGGGAACTGGATACTGAAAATGAATATTATGTTTATATCAGCCCTGGTCCGGATAAATGTCTCAGTTCATCCGGTAATTTCCAGATCATTGAACTCGAAGGAGGGGCCTACCCTATCTGGGAACAATTTACCCTTCCCAAGGCTGCAAGAAATCATGGGTGTGAATTGCTTCATTGTACAAGTAATACCGGGCCAGTCTCCGGATCTGTTCCTCTTGTTCTCACGCTGCATGATATTTTTTACCTGGAAACGGTCAGCCTGTTTAGAAAGGGTTTCACAATGTACCAGAAATTTGGGAATATGTACCGTCGTTATATTGTACCTGCAGCGGTAAAACGGAGTAGAAAGATCATGACGGTTTCTAATTCGGAAAAGAATAGGATCGCCAATTTTTTCGGGTTATCCGACGATCGGCTTTCCGTTGTTTATAACGGAGTCAGTACACGGTTTACCCCGGTAAATGATCCCTTTGTATTGTCGCGTACAAGGGAGAATTATCATCTCCCGGAAAAGTTTATTTTCCTGCTGGGAAATACGGATCCGAAAAAAAATACGAAGGGAACTATTATTGCATATTCAAAATTTCTTTCCGCGTGTAAAAATCCTGTTCCACTTGTAATTGCCGATTTTCCTGAATCAAGCCTTAATACAATCCTTACCAGCCAGGGAATTCAGGAAATCCGGCCGCACATCATCCGACTTGATTACATTGATAATAAAGATCTTCCTGCCATCTTTACCCTGAGTTCACAATTTTTATATCCATCCTTTTGGGAGAGTTTTGGGATTCCTATCCTTGAAGCCATGGCTTGTGGAACTCCTGTCATCACGTCCAATGTTTTTTCCATGCCGGAGATTGCCGGGGACGCCGCTTTATTGGTTGATCCCAAAAACACGGATGAGATAGCTAAAGCAATGCTTACTGTATCAGAAAATCAAACGATAGTCAGTGAAATGAAAAGAAAAGGTCTGGAACAGGCAACCAGATTTTCATGGAAATCAATGGCAAAAGAATACCTTAAAATATACCAGGATGTGTATCAGTCTGGTCTAAAAGTTCGTGATCAACCTGACCGGTAATTGGAATTGTCATCACCAAAAACCCGAAATACGATGATTAAAAACAGAGATATTGTCATAACCGGATTACAGCCATGGAATTTTTCACTGGGCAGTAATATTGCCAATATTGCACGGGCTTTCTCGAAAAGTAACCGGATTCTTTTTGTCAACTATGCTTTCGATCGGCGGACTCTCTGGCGCAAAAGAAAGGAATCAAGGATTAAATCATTTTATGAATCGAGGAAATCAGGACAACTCCTTCTTGAAAATCCAAGCCCGGATTTATGGGTATTGACTCCGCGTGCAATCCTGGAATCCATTAATAAGATCTCTTCCAAACCGGTATTCGATCTTCTCAACAGGATGAATGGAAAGCGGTTTTCACGTGAGGTCCTTCAGGCAATTGATCTGCTTAAGTTTAAAGATTTCTACCTTTTTACAGATAATGATTTTTACCGCAGCTTATATCTGAAAGAGATACTTAAGCCCAACCTTTTCATCTACTATCTCCGTGATAATATGATCGCTGTGGATTATTGGACCCATGGCAAACGGCTCGAAAAAGCCATCATGAATAAAGCAGATATTGTTGTAGCAAACTCGGAATATCTGGCCGCTTACGCACGGACTGTCAATCCGAATTCTTCATTTGTAGGGCAGGGTTGCGACCTGGAGCTTTATCATCCTGAAAACATTTGTCCACTTCCTGAAGAAGTAACCAGGTTGAAAAATGACTTTAAACTGGTTATTGGTTATATCGGAGCACTGAACAGTGCACGCATTGACATCAAATTACTTGAATTTCTTGCATTCAAAAAACCGGAATGGGCTCTGGTGCTTGTAGGACCTGAAGATCCCTTGTTTCAGAAAAGTTCATTGCATAAGCAAAAAAATGTCATATTCCTTGGTTTAAAAAAAGAGAAAGAGTTGCCCTCTTATATCGGATTTTTCGATGTTGCCATTAATCCTCAGAAAGTAAATGAGATTACGGTGGGAAATTACCCAAGGAAAATTGATGAATATCTTGCCATGGGAAAACCTGTTGTTGCTACCCGGACTGAAGCCATGGATTTCTTTACCGGACAGGTTTATCTGGCACGGAATTATGAGGATTACATCACCCTGATTGAGTTAGCCGCCGCAGAGAATGATGATCTCAGGTCGGAGTCCAGGATGAGATATGCCAGGCAACATTCCTGGGAAAACAATATCGAAGAGATCGGCCGCAAAATTCAGGATCTGAAAAATGTTCAATATAAGGGTAGTACAGATTAATAAGTTCAGTCCTGAAACGTTTAACAGGGAAGGGTTTTCTAACTGCAAGCAAAAGATGCAGCAGGGTATTTGAAAAAAAATCATAATATTGAATCATAAATCTGATTGACCAAATATCTCGTATTATGATCATAATAATTATCACTTTCTGGACATTCCTTTTTCTTGTATTCTATACCTATCTGGGGTATGGAATACTGCTTTTCCTTATGGTCAAATTGAAGAAGATATTTTTTTCTGGAAAAGCTCACGAAATAACGAATGAAGAGCCAGAGGTGACCATCTTTGTGACCGCCTATAATGAGATCGACTATGTTGATTCAAAAATGGGAAACACCCTATCTTTAGATTATCCCAAAGAAAAAGTAAAAATCATTTGGGTAACGGACGGATCTGACGATGGAACGCCGGAAAAGCTCAGACAATATGAGGATGTTAGGATATACCATCAGCCTTTGCGTGCCGGGAAGATTGCCGCCATGAACAGAGGCGTAAAATTTGTAACTACTCCCATTATCATTTTTTCTGACGCGAACACTATGTTGGGAAAGGAATCTATCCGGCGTATTGTTACTTTGTTTAAAGATCCTAAAGTGGGATGTGTCTCCGGCGAAAAGAGGATTTCTCTGAGTAATACTGCTGCAGCTGCCGAAGGTATTTATTGGAAGTATGAGTCATTATTAAAGAAATGGGATGCTCAGTTGTATTCGGCCGTTGGTGCCGCCGGAGAGTTGTTTGCCATCCGTACAGAACTGTACCAGGAAGTTGAAAAGGATACTCTGTTGGATGACTTTATTATCTCCATGAGAATAGCTATGAAAGGATATACCATACAATATGATCCTGAAGCATATTCTCTCGAAAAACCATCTGCGAACATAAAAGAGGAATTGAAAAGGAAAATACGGATCTCAGCAGGTGGAATCCAATCCATACTGAGGCTGAAAAAGCTTCTGAATCCTTTCAAATACGGGCTGCTATCATTTCAGTATGTCTCCCACAGGGTATTCAGATGGACCCTGGCACCCTTAGGATTGGCCATCATCTTTTTATGTAACATCTTAATGGCACTGAACTATGGATTCTTTAACTTTCATTCACTTTATGTCTGGTTATTTTGGCTTCAGTGTCTATTCTATCTTCTGGCATTAGGAGGATGGTATTTTGAAAATAGAAACGTTAAAACAATTTTGTTTTATGTTCCTTTTTATTTTTCCATCATGAATCTTTCGGTATATCTTGGTTTTAGGCGATATATTAAAAAGCAACAATCGGTGACCTGGGAACGGGCAAAAAGAGGATGAATGATCAGTTATGACAAGTAATAGAAGAATCATGCTCAGGAGTTTCGTGATCATTTTCACTGGTTTATTGTATAATATTCTGTCATTACAAGCTCAGCCCTGTAAATTGTTGATTTCATCTGAGACAACTACAATCGATGGGAGAACAAATGCTTCTTCTGTCAGACCCGGCGATACCGTCTGTCTGCTGTCGGGAAATAAATTATTTCTTTCGATATCTTATCTTCATGGGACTAAAGAAGAACCGATAGTAATCTGTAATAAAGATGGATTGGTCTCTATTTCCGGATTTCATTATGGAGTAAAAATTGATTCTTGTTCTCATATAAAACTAACCGGGTTTAACCAGGAAAATCCCAAATACGGAATCCAGGTGCATGATATCGCAGGAGCCGGAATATCCATGGAAGGATTAAGTACAGATATTGAAATAGAGGGAATTGAAGTTAGCAAGACCATATTGGTCGGTCTGTTCGCAAAGTCTGATCCGGATTGTAAATTCAATTCACTCCGGGGAGAATATACATTCCGTAATTTAATCATTCACGATAATTATTTCCATCAGACCGGTATGGAAGCCATGTATATTGGCAGCTCATTCTATGAGGGTAAAACCATACACTGCGATGGAAAAGACACTACTGTTTTACCTCATTTGTTAAAGGGTGTAACGATCTTCAACAATATCATCGAAGAAAGCGGATGGGATGGAATCCAGGTCTCAAGTTCTGATTCAGGATGTACGATTCATGATAATTATTTACGGAATGACAGCGATTCGGGATATTTTAATCAAATGAGCGGAATTATTACAGGTGGAGGTTCAACCTGTGATTGCTTTAATAACATAATTGTGAATGGAAAGGGAGATGGGATCGATATTTATGGTTTGGGGGGACAAAAAATATATAACAATCTCATTGTCAATGCCGGAAGGACCTATTTCCCAAATGAGAATTATTATCCTTACCTGAAACACGGGATCTTTGTAGGGAACGGAATTACAAACCCGGATGAAGGCTATTTTATCTTTTATAACACCATCATTTCACCCAAAAGCAATGGAATAAAATTTATAAACCTGCAAAGTACAAACAACCTCATTTCGAATAATATTATCATTGCCCCGGGACTGTATTCTTCTCAAGGTGATCAAGCATTCATCAATGTTGAAGATCCATCCATCGTAACCATCGCAAACAATATTTTAAATAAAGATTTCAGTACCATTGAATTTATGGATAATAATGGTAATTTCGATCTCAAACCGGCCTCACCAGCTGTCAATAAAGGTACATCAATTGAAGGATTCCCATTATTATCTGACATTATGAACCGAAGTCGGCCTTTTGCACAAGAACCAGATATTGGAGCCTATGAATGCCATGATTCTTCACTGTTAAATATTCAGGAGAACTTTGATGCTGATCTGCTTCTGGAAACAATTGCTCCTAATCCATTTTCCGATGATTTGACTATAATATTCTTCTGTAAGAAAAAATTACCGGTTATCATACAAATTACAGCAACAACCCGTCAAAAAGTGGTTTTTTCCAGAAATTTATTATTTGGTCCCGGTCGCAATGAATATCATTTTAACACCTCTGATCTGATCCCGGGATTTTATCTTTGCAAGATAATAACACCGGATACATCATATATAAGAAAATTAATACATATCAGGTAACCTGATTCAATAATTAAGGAAAAAAACTATAAATGCCATTAAATTTATAATTATTAGTCGTGAAGATTCCGTTTAAAAAATATATTCCTTTCTGGCTGGCAAAAAAGCTGAGAGGCGGATTACAAAAAATTTTAGGATTATACTATAGAGGCAGTGCTGTATTCTGTCCTTTTTGTAACAAATCATTTCGAAAATTTTTGCCCGGCGGATTTGATTATCCTGTTTTATATGAAAACCAAGTAATAGGATCCGGGTACCGCCTTAATGAAGTTTGTCCCAGGTGTTATTCTTTAGACAGGCATCGGCTCATATATTTATTTCTGAAGAATAAAACCAATATTTCCTCCGCGCCCCTTAAACTGTTTCATGTCGCTCCCGAAGGATGTATAAGAAGCTATATATCCGGCTTCCCAAACATTGATTATACGGATGGTGTAAAAAACAAGGAAGGCTACTATTATTCGACGTTGACAAAACTGATTGATATTACCGATCTTTCATTCGATGATAATACCTTCGACGCGATTATATGCAGCCATGTTCTGGAACATATCCAAAATGACAGGAAGGCGTTAAGCGAACTTTTCAGAATACTAAAACCGGGTGGTTTCGCAATTCTTCAGGTGCCTATTTCAAAGACCCTGATAACCACTTTCGAAGATCCTTCGGTGGTCGATCCGGAAGAAAGAAAGAAGGTATTTGGACAATTCGATCATGTTCGGATTTATGGCCAGGATTATATAAGCCGTGTCGAAGAAATGGGTTTTACTATGAGATTATTCAATCCTGTAAAGGATAAATGGCTGGATGATATTGAAAAATATGCACTGAATCCGGAGGAAGATCTGTTTGTCGCGTATAAATGAATTATTTTATAAAAAAATAATCCCCTACCCTGATGCCTGATATACTCATTTATTTATCCATAGCGCTTTTTGCTTTATTGTTGGTTGCACTGACTCTCTTTTATCGTGCAAGACGAGAACTTTCCAAGTGTGTTCATCAACTCGTTAAAGAAAAGGAGGAATTGGAAAATGTAAAGATAGATCTTGCCGCATCGGTTGAGAAAACAAATGAACTTTTAAAACTCAAAGAGTCTGAATCAGAAAATGAATCTTCCGATCCTCAAAAAAGAGACATTATTCTGAAAAAGGCCTTGAAACGTGCGGAAGAGACAAATTTTCTCAAGAATTCTTTTTTAACAAATATAAGTCACGAAATCCGGACTCCCTTAAATAACATTATCGGTTTCTCAAGCCTGCTGGAAGCGGAAATTTCCATTCTGGAAAATAAGGAATTATTTGATTATGCCCGTTCCATTTCATTGAGTGGCGATCGATTACTCCATCTTTTAAACAATATCATCGACCTGAGCCGTGTGGAGTCGAACGATATGCGTTTTACCCTCAGGCCGTGTAATGTGAACAGTATTGTCGGGAATGTGACACAAATGTTTCTGTTTAAAGCAAATGAGCAAAAGCTCAAATTAAATTTCATTGCAGGCGAAGTTCCGGAAGCGCTAGGCGATGAAGTCGGACTTACCAAAGCACTGACTGCAATCATTGAAAATGCAATTAAGTATACTGAGAATGGATTTGTAAATATATCCAGTGAATTTATTGCAGAAAAGGATGAGATTTCGATTAGAATAAAGGATTCCGGGGTTGGCATTGACGCAAGCTACCTTGCAGAAATCTTCAATCCGTTCAGAAGTGAAAGCAGCGGTTATTCAAAAGAGATCCATGGAGCAGGACTTGGATTACCACTCGCGAAGAGCCTAATTGAACTGATGCAGGGAAGAGTTGAAATAGCTTCGGAAAAAGGATATGGTACCATCGTCACCCTTTTTCTGAAAACAAATACCGGAGTGGAAATTTCTCCCCTGACGAAAACTTTATCTAAAAAAGAAAAATTCAGAACATTACATAACCTTGAAATATTTATTGTCGAAGATGATTTGATGAACAAGATAGTTCTGTATGAAATGACAAAATCATTAGGAAATGTTGTTGCAGCAGTTAATGGAGATGAGACAATGAATATTATTACTAAAGCTTATCAGGAAGGAAAATTCTTCGATATCATGTTATTCGACATAAACCTTCCTCCCCCGTGGGACGGGATCAGATTAATGCAGGAAATCAGGAAAAAATATAAAGAATACCAATCAATCCCATTTATTGCTCAGACTGCGTATGCAATGGTCGGAGACAAAGAAAAACTTCTTGAAGCCGGATTTGATGACTATATATCAAAACCGATAAACCAACAGGCCTTATTTTCAATAATTAAAAATCAGTTGAATAAAATTTAAGATGAATATTGAAAATCAAATGATTTCTTTGAAGAAAACGATCAAAGAACTTGAAACAAGAATTGAAGAACTCAAATTAAATATACCTTTTGCAGAATATGAAAAGGTTAAGGATGAGTTGGTAAAAGCCCGACAGGATGCAATAATAGCAAACAGAACAAAGACGATGTTCCTTGCCAATATGAGCCATGAGATCAGAACGCCGATGAACAGTATCATTGGAATTTACAATGTTTTGGCCCAGACCGATCTTTCAGATGAACAAAAGGAATTTTTGGAAATTATTAACATCAGCAGCAATAATTTGTTATCAATTATCAATGACATCCTGGATCTCTCGAAAATTGAGACCGGCCAGTTAAAACTTGAGAGCAAACCCTATTTTATTCATGAAGAAATCCAACAGGTTATTAAACTGTTATCTCTGAAAGCAAAGGGGAAAGGGATTGAATTATATACAAAAATTCAGTCCACGGTACCTGCCTGTGTAATAGGAGATGCCGGACGATTAAAACAGATTCTGATCAATCTCACCAATAATGCGATAAAATTCACCAACGAAGGTCATGTTATTGTGTCGGTGGGAACCTTGGATCCGTTTACAACCGATCAAAAATCAAGAGAGGAATTTTTTCCTGATTTCCTTATTAAAGGAGAAAGACCTGTGGAGGATTTGACCATCCTGAAATTTGATGTCACAGATACGGGTCCCGGAATTTCTAAAGAAGAACAAATAAATCTTTTTAATGAGTTTGCCCAATTAGAAAATTCCCTGATAAAAAAATTTGAGGGAACCGGATTGGGATTATCTATCTCTAAGAATCTCACCAGATTGATGAATGGGAAAATCGGAGTTATCAGTGAAATAGGAAAGGGTTCTACATTCTGGCTGACACTGGCATTAGAGAAGGGTCATGATGAAGTTGTCTTACAACAAAGGTTGATTGAAAGTCAGAAAAATAGGAAATTCAGACCGTTATCCGTATTAATCGTTGAGGACAATCTGCTGAATCAAAAATTTGCCGTCACAAGTTTAAAACGTGCCGGTCATAAGGTTGAAATCGCTGAGAATGGAAAAATTGCCGTTGAAAGATTCAAAAAAAATCATTTTGACATAATTCTGATGGATATTGCCATGCCGATTATGGATGGAATTGAAGCGACCCAGCTAATCAGAAAGATCGAACAGGATAATTTGAATTCAGATAAAAAATATCCTGATAAAAAAATCAAGATTGTCGCAGTTACCGCACATGTTATGGTCACAGACCGGGAAAAATGTCTGGCTGCCGGAATGGATGAATATATCGCCAAACCCTATCGCCCACAGGAGTTATTAAATATTATCGATAATCTGGATATAGAATAGCCGCCCGAACAGATTCTCAGGCGGCTATTTTTAATAATAGAAATAAGATATTGGTTATTTTACCTCAAGGAGCTCTACCTCAAATACCAGTGTTGAATAAGCAGGAATAGATTGCACATCTCTTTCCCCATATGCCAGGTTAGAAGGAATTATAAAAACAGCTTTCCCCCCTACATTCATCATTGCTATGCCCTCTTCCCATCCTTTAATTACCTGTCCTTTCCCAAGTTCAAAATCTAAAGGTTGGTTGCGGTCTTTGGATGAGTCGAATTTTGTTCCATTCAGGAGGGTTCCGGTGTAATGAACTTTCACCTTCTTTCCGGCCATGGCTTTCGGTCCCGTTCCTTTTGCTTTTTCAATATAGTATAATCCACTTGCCGTGGGTTTTACGGTGATGCTATGATCCTTCAGATATTTTTTCATTAGGGACGCTTCTCCATTTTTGGCATCTTTAATTTTCAGTTCTGCTTTTTTTTTTATGTCAGCTTGTTCCTTATCATATTGTGCCTTGGTCAGAACATCAACGACCTCAACTTCATAGAGAATGGTAGCATAGGGAGGGACAAATGTACCTTTTCCCATTTCTCCGAAAGCAAGAATTGATGGAACGATAAGTTTTGCCTTTCCGCCTTTTTTCATCATGCCGACTCCTTCTTCAAAACCTTGCGTATCAAATCGTCTTCCATATTCGAATGAAAATGGTTCACCACGGTCATAGGAGGAAAAGATCTGTTTGCCATCGATTAAAGATATTGTAAAATGCGCTTTTACCCATTTCCCCGAGTCGATTGCAATTCCTTTTCCTGCTTGCGTTTCAATATAATATAAACCCGATGGCGTTGGTGGAACAGTAATTTTTTGTTCGGTTATATATTTGTTCAGGGCCTCGACTTCATTCGCGATTAAGGTTTCGGGATATTCAATAGAGATCAATGTTATATAGAACCGGATAACACTGTTTGAATCAATAAAGGCAGGTCGTCTATTTTGCTGAAATGTCTTCATGAACAGAGAATCAGCATTAATAATGAATTCCGCACTGTCTCCCTTTGACAATAACTGTATCCCTTCATACAAATCACCGCTAAAATCAGAAGGCGGTAATTTAAATCTAAGAGGAGAACCCACTGCCTGTTTACTATCAAACAATAATGAGTCCTTGTACTTGTAGCTCATATTTAAAGATACCCAGTCACCGATTTTCGGTTTAATTGTATCCTGGCTTACCTTATATAATTTGTAATATAATCCTGTACTAGTTTTGTCAAATCCAGCATATTTTGAAGTGCAACCCCAAAATATCCCAATGACCAATAACCATCCTAACGGATTGAAAACCACTTTTTTCATACTTTTCTTTTTAATCGGTTATGTTTAATTATTTTAATTTAGTTATCGTTTCTATTTCTTTATGTCCATGGTTCTTCTTAAAACCATGCCGGCTGAAAATGATATCAATACTTTGGTGATATTTTAAGGATTTCAATCTCATAGACTAATGCAGACCTTTCAGGGATCTTTTTAAGATCTCCCAATAACCCATGTGCAAGATGGGAAGGTACGATTAATTTAGCTTTATCACCGGTTCTCAACATTAATAACCCCTCTTCAACACCGGTTTCAATCTCCCTTTTGCCAATGATAATTTCCTTTGAGCCCAATTCCTTAGAGTTATATATTTCTTCCCCGGTAAGTAACCTTACGGAATAATCTATTTTCACCTGATTTCCCGGAGCTGCTGTCGGTCCTTTTCCCAGTCTGTAAATCATATACCTTAATCCCGTTGGAGTTTGTTTCATTTTCCACTTATAGCGCTTAATGAAATCTTCAATCTCCTGGTTTTCGGTCTTTACCATCTGTTTATTATAGTTAATAACCGAATCATTCGAAGGCCGGATATCAGAGGAAGGATTTGAATCCTTGACTACATTATCACATCCAGTCAATAATAAAAGAACAAACATTAACGGGAGAGTAATTCGTTGGATGACAGAACATTTCCCCTCCTCAATATACCCTTTTAAGCAATTCAGCATATTCTGGTAACAGGGTTAAAAACTTTTGAACCGTCTCTTCCAGTGAAATTTCGCAGTTTGCACCGGAAGCGTTTCTATGTCCGCCACCATTAAAATGTTCCCGTGCAAAAGTATCAACTGAAAAATTTCCTTTTGAACGGAAGGAAACTTTTACGATTCCATTGCGTTCCATAAACAATGCAGCCAGATTAATATTGTTTACTGATAATGCGAAATTAACAATCCCTTCCGTATCTCCAACATGGTGATCATACCGTTCCAACTCTGCTTTGTCCAGCGCAATGTAAGCAGTGTTGAATTCCGGTAAAATCACCAGTTTTTCGCTGATTGAGTAACCCAACAATCTCAGGCGACTTTCAGAATAAGTATCATAAACCAACCGGTGAATGTGTTCACCATCGATGTGAAATCCGAACAAATCGGCTACTACCTGATACGTCTTCACATAATTACAGGAATAACTAAATGAGCCAGTATCCGTGATAATCCCCGTATAAATACATTCAGCAATATTTTTGTCGATCAAATGACGATCGCCTGATGCAATGATAAAATTATAGATCAATTCTGAAGTCGAAGAAGTTTCCGAAACAGAAATCTTCAAATCAAATTGTTCCGCAGGAAACAAATGGTGATCTATCAGAATCTTCAATGACGCTGATTGAATAACATGAGTCTCAATGTCGTTCAACCGGTTGAGATTATTGTAATCCAGACTGAAAATTATTTCAGCGGTATTAATTAAATCACGACATTTCTGCTTATTCTGTTCAAAAACAAAAATATTCTCCTGCCCTGGTAACCAGGAAAGAAATTCTGGAAAAGGATCAGGGATAATGATATTCACCGTATGCTTTTTCTTCAATAGATAAAAAAACATTGCAAGGCAGGATCCGATGGCATCACCATCAGGATTTGTGTGAGTGGTAAGGATTATTCTTTTAGGAGAAGTAAGTTTTTCCTTAATCGATAAGTAATCCGAGTTTTTCAAAATCGTCAGCATTTCGGGATTGCAAAAGTAATGATAATTTGAATTATAGTGGTACTTTTACCGCTTAAAAAGAACGATTCCATGAATGGTAACAAAACATTTACAATGATTAAACCTTCTGCTTTTAAAAGTGGATATACGGGTAAGATCCTTGGAGAGATCGAAAAAGAAGGATTTCGGATCATCGCACTTAAACTTACACAACTCACTCATTTTCAAGCAGGAAAATTTTATGAGGTCCATAAAGGGAAACCATTTTATGATGCCTTGATCGGGTTTATGTCTTCCGGACCCATTGTGGCCGCAATCCTTGAAAAGGAAAATGCTGTTGAAAGCTTCCGGCAATTCATCGGATCGACCGACCCTTCAAAAGCCGCCAAAGGAACAATCCGGAATCTCTATGGGAAGAACCTGACAGAAAATGCCATTCATGGTTCAGATAGTGATGAGAATGCAATCATAGAAGGAAATTTTTTCTTCTCACAGATCGAAAAAATAACCTAATGTTCATTTTGGACGGTATTCTTTGAAGGAATTATCCCTGTAGAGAACTATTATCTTTTCAATCAGGTCTTTACCATCATCAAATCTATCAAGTTCCTGAATAGGATATTCTTTGGTACTGTCTGATGTTTTATCAGTGTCATTAGCCACCAATGGTTCAGTCTTTACTGAATTTTCTATATTTCCATCCGGCTGAGATACTCCCAGGAGAAACCAAACCGGATCAACATCGGGAAATCTTTTCAGAACTTTCAGAACAAACTCAAGGCTGGGTTTATTTCTGCCCGAGATTAAATGTGACATCCCTGATCGCTGAATTCCGATTTCATCAGCAAACTGAGAAGGGGAAATATTTCTCCTTCTCATTATTTCAATTATCCGCTCAATCATAATTTAGAAATGATAATTCTGTAATTTTTTACGTTACAAAATTAAACAAAAGTATTTATTCTTCTTGCTTAATATTTTAGTTTAAGTAAAATAGATAATATATTGGTTGTGAGCATTATATTAATAATTCATTGAAAGCATTCATGATTAATTACATTTGTAATATTACAAAAAGCACGAATTTTATCCATAAATTTCATTCAGATCTCTTTTAGATTTTGTAGTTATAACCTGGAAGTATTGCGTTTTTTTTATTAAATAATCATTTTTTTATACGACTTTTGGAATAAGAAATCTGGCAATTTATTTATGGATTTTGACATACCGGTAAAATATCATTACAATGAAATATCCATACGAACATCGTTTATTCAAACCGCAGATGATAATAATGGATATTCCATTTGACCATTGAAATCAAAAATTATTATCAAATGAATCCATTCATATTTGGATTATTCAAAGAATCGAATCAGATCGTTGATTATCTGAAACCTGAAAGGGTTTCCAACGTGTCCGGGGGAAGTATTCATTCTAATGGATATACAATTTCATCTCAGCCCAACCGGAAATTATTCTTTCGAAGTAGTATCTATAATATAGAGGAGGTTGCACATTTCACTCATTCTTCTTCTATTGATATCGCAGGCATAATATTCAAACTGTACGATCTGGAAGGAATTAATGGGTTCAGAAGACTGAACGGAAAATTTACTATTATTATCCGGGAGCAAGGGAAAACGATCATTGCACGTGACCGGAATGGTGAGGGAAGTATGATCTATTATACAAATGATTATTTTACAGATTCTTATCAGGCATTGAATGACTTTACCGGCTTTTCTTGCAATCCGGATCTCATCGGTATCACTACCTTCCTGAAAATAGGATATATCCCAGCCCCGATGACTTCCCTGAGCGGTGTAAATAAAATTCCAGCCGGTGAGGTTTTATCCGTAACTGAAGAGGGATTCAGGTTAGAAAAATTATTCCCCTATGATGAAATTATTTTTACCGAACGTATCAAAATTACTGAAAATGAAGCTATTGAACAGTACCATGAACTACTGAAGAAATCGATCAGATCAAGAATTGAAGGAGCTGAAACAGTCGGGGTACTTTTGAGTGGTGGATATGATTCCGGAGGTAATTTGGCAATACTCCGCGAATTGAATCCTCCCAAAATCAAAACTTTTTCTATCGGGTTTAAAAACAACCCGGCATCAGAGTTGCCGTTTGCCCGCCTGATGGCTGATCAATTCTCCTCGGAACATCAGGAATACAATATGGATGGAACTGAAATAGAATATCTTCCGGAAATCATTGATTGTTTGGGCGATCCATTCTCCGAGTCAGGATTTATGCTTAACCATTCGGTAATGAAATTGGTGAGTGGTGAAAATTTACCGGTAGTTATAGGTGGTGATGGTAATGACCAGTACTGGGGAGCCGGAATTCGTGAAACTGCATTACATTATTCTCTTCAGCGTTCAGGATTGTTACCCGTCTTACGTTCGGTCGATAAAATAACTGATAACCGTTACTTTGATAGTGATAATTTTTCTTTCAAGTTTCATTTCCAGAATCAGAAAATACTAAAAATAATGGAACCGGAAACCTTCGGCTTCCACGATTATCAACTTGAAAGGATGTTTGATATGAAAAGGATCGGACATCATCCGACCTATGACGAAATTCCAAAAAAGTTCCGGAGTTATGAAGAATTATTCCTCCAGCGGAACTACTTTTTACATCTCAGGCATTCAGTCAATGAGGTGATTTTATTCAAGGCCTCAAGATTTTCTCAGTATTTCAGTGTAAATCTGGCGTTTTCTTATGCCGATAATGATATTTATCATTTTATCCGGCAATTGCCTATACAGTTGAGGGCTAAAGGATCAGCAGAAGAGTGCAGAAAAGGAAAAGGGATAACAAAATACGTTCACAAAGAGCTTGTACGACCCTTGTTGCCACAGGCAGTAACCAATCGGGCAAAACAAGGTGGTTTTTCACCCCTCGAGATATTTTTCAATGACAAATCAAGACGGGAAAAAATTTACAGGTATATCGCTCAATCTGAATTTGCCAAAACAATAAAAATCAAAGAGTTTCTTCAAGAAACATTTATGAAGTACGAATCATTATCCTCCGGGTACAGTTATTGGTTCTGGTACAAACAGGTCAAATCCAACCAATTGCTTAACCTGCTTATCCTGACAATATGGTGGGATAAAATTTTCACCGGAAAGAAGACCGGTAAATTATCGGATTATCTTGATTGACAATAATTTTTGTTTTCCCGGTTTCCTTCCTGCCTATTTTTAAATTCCGGAATGCAATTGTTTTTGCGATTATATCGGTCACCATAATTTTCAGTTTACAATTGTAATTACAATTGTAAATAATGTTTAATTACTTGGAGATTTAATTATGGAATGAACTGAAGAATCATTCCCCATCATGATCTTAATAAAATATAATCCTGGTTTGAGGACTGACAAAGAATGATTACAAATGTAAATTCTGTTCTCTCCCACCCTGCAGTTCGAACTTATCACCGGAAGAATAGACCGGCCAAGCTGATCAATTATTTCAACCCGGACGGGTTGTTCTTTTGATGAATTTATCAGGAGAGTGAAATGATTTAAAAACGGATTGGGAATAATATCCACCCGGAAATCAGTTTTTTCAGCATCCTCTCCTACCAGGGTCATTGCCTTCATGAAGTCGGGGATACCATACCCCATCAATGAGTCAGGATCCATAACTTGGTTTGAGCTTAACTCAACAGCTCTCATCAGCAGGAAATTTGATCCGGAAGGAACTGCCTGCCATAAGCAGGCCATCATACCAGAAATTATCGGAGCAGAACACGAGGTACCGCTTCCTCTCATTATGGATCCATCCGATCCGGACATTACCGTTTTCTCTCCCATGGATGTAACATTCGGCTTTATCCTTGAGGTGGCCTCTCCCACAGAACTAAACAAAGAATAATTCCCCAGTGAATCGACGGAACCGACAGCTAATACACTAGATCCGTCGGCGGGAGCGCTCATACATTGCCAGGTTGTTCCACCTGAATTTCCGGCACTGGCAACCACAATCATCCCTTTACTGGCTGCAATATTAGCTCCACGAGTTATCGGAGTATGATTTCCGCTCATATCTGTACAGGTATGATCCTGATCAGGATTATCGAAATTTGTATAGCCAAGGGAAGAAGTAATTATATCGGTACCGGCACTGTCAGCCGCTTCAGCTCCGGATATCCAGTTGTATTCTTCAATAAGATATTCCGAATTTGCATCTTCTGTCCGGTAGAGTAAGAAACTTGCTTTCGGAGCCGTTCCAATGAGTTGACCCGGTAAATTTCCTCCAATTATTGATAAAACCGCCATTCCATGCATGGATTCCCTATAAACATCATTCCCGGGTACAACAAAATCACGGGTTTCCAGAATACGGTTATCAATGCGGATACTATCGAAAACCGGTAAAATATCAGCATTGAGAAACCCGGCATCCAACACCGCAATAATTTTTCCTTCACCCCGGTAATTTTGTTGATGAAGCAAATCTCCGTTGACCATATGTATCTGTTTATAGGATGGTCCATAGTTGAACACATCAGTACCAGTCTGTTTTCCGGGCATATCTCCCCTGGTACTGATTTCTTCCATGGAAGCGGTTTCAAATGAATATTTGTCTGTAGGGGGATCAGGATCCATTAATAACAGATCATTTTTATGAATCTTTTTAACAAATGGAAATTTCATAATAGAATCAAGTAACGAAATGTCAGGAAGGTTGATGGTAATGCCGTTCAACCATTTTGACTGATTAATTACGGTAATTCCTAAACTCCGGATATTTTCAATATAAAAGGGAGTCACAGGAAGGTCGGTAGAATCAATAGAAATATATTGTTTCAGACGTCTTTGAAGAGCTCTTTCAGATAAAAATTCATCAGGTTTATCGATTGAAAATGGATTGTTGTTCTTATCGGTAAACTCAATAAAATACTTACCGGGGGCAACTTGTCCGAACATGTTGAGAGCGATTGCCAATAAGAATGCAAATGTGATTATTTTGTTCATGGGGCGGAAATTATCAATAATAATTGTCATTTGAGAATACCCTCATTATCATCCGCGGTTTGCATGAATATATTTTAAAATTGTTCATGAATAGCAGATTTTATGATACGCTTGGTCACTGAACGAACTTTAGTTGAGTATCTCTTTTTTAATAAATTTGTCATAAAATTAATAAAAATCATAAAATGTTTACCCAGGCAGACAAAGAACAAATCAGAACAAAAGGGATAGAATTATGGAAAATTGAAAAACAGATAAATTTTTTCAGAGAGGGATTTCCATTTATCAATCTGATCCGGCCTGCGACCATAAACGACGGAATAGTTAAATTGAATGATGCTGAAAAAGCATTATACATTAAGATATATGAAGAATCACTGAAAGAACTGAATATTGTAAAGTTTGTTCCTGCTTCAGGAGCTGCCAGTCGCATGTTTAAACATCTTTTTAAATTCATTGAAGAAAACCCGATCAAAAAAGATCCATGTGAACTAAATGCTCATGAGCATGATCCAAACTCAGTCAGTTACCTTTTTACCCATTTACCGGAAATTGCCTTCTACCCTGTTTTAGCGGCGTCCGTTGAAAACAACGGATCGAATATTAAAGAATTGATCTCAACAAATGATTATCGTACGATCGCTACGCACATTTTAACACCCGGAGGACTCAATTATGCCAACCTTCCTAAAGCTCTGATCGGGTTTCACAGGTACCCTGATGAAATAAGGACTTCCGCTGAAGAACATATCGTTGAAGCCGCGAATTATGCCAGGGGTCATGGCAATATCGCACGTATCCACTTCACCGTCTCCCCTGAGCATCAGAACAGTCTCGAGGATTTATTCTCCAGAGTTGCGCATAAATATGAAAAACGGTATAGGGTAAAAATTGATATTCTTTTTTCAACTCAGAAACCATCTACTGATACGCTGGCAGTTGACAAATCCAACAATCCTTTCCGGGATCAATCCGGCAGATTGATTTTCCGTCCGGGAGGACATGGTGCTCTTCTTGAGAATCTGAATATGATTGAAGCCGACATGATCTTCATCAAGAATATCGATAATGTCGTGCCCGACAGATTAAAGGGACCGACTTTTATTTATAAAAAAGTAATTGCAGGTTATCTGGTCTCTTTACAAAAAAAGATTTTTACTTTTCTGAACGATGCCGACAACAACCGCGTCACCAGGGACAAGATAAAAGAAATGAAAAAATTCGCTGAAGAGAAACTTTATATCAGGTTCCCGGAAAATTTCCGGAAAATGGATATTCAGGATCAAATCAGGTTGCTGGTCATCCGGTTAAACCGGCCAATCCGAGTATGCGGTATGGTGAAAAATGAAGGAGAACCGGGTGGAGGGCCTTTTTGGGTATCAGACAATAACAATCAGGAAACCTTGCAGATCGTTGAAAGTTCTCAAATTGATTTCTCAGACGATAATCAGAAAAAAATCTTTCATGGATCGACTCATTTTAATCCGGTCGACCTTGTATGCAGTATTAGAGATTATACGGGAAATACATTTGACCTGAAGCGGTTTGTTGATGATAATACCGGACTTATTTCAATGAAGTCGATTGACGGAAAGGAATTGAAGGCCATGGAACTTCCCGGTTTGTGGAACGGTGCTATGTCAGATTGGATCACGATTTTTATTGAGGTTCCTATAATTACTTTCAATCCTGTGAAAACGATCAATGATTTACTGCGTAAAGAACACCTGACTGAATAGTTTTTCGTACAATATCCGTACACAAACACAGTTAGTACAAACCACGGATGATAATAATGGATATTCCATCTGACCGTTGAAATCAAAAAATTATTAACAAATGAAATATCCATACGAGCATCGTTCATGCAAACCGCGGATGATAATAATGGATATTCATGTGACCATTAAAAACAAAAATTATTAACACATGAACTCAACCGAAAGATCATTTTTTTTTCTTGACCGAAAAGTACGGTGGGGATTGACGATCTGGGGCTGGTTTCTTATAATATTCATTTTCCTGCTTATTTTTTTCATTCTTGGATTGAATCTATTCCGGTTTCTTGCTCCGGTTCAACGTGAAAACTCCAATATCTTGGTTCTCGAGGGATCTGTTCCCGATTATGTCATCGATTCAGCGATCCGGGAATTTAAAAAAGGGAATTACAAACTCCTGATTACAACGGGCACTCCCGTGGAATGGGGTTACTTGTTTTCTGATTATAAAAATACCAGCCAAATTGCCGCTGCTTCTTTGATAAAATCTGGATTTGATTCGTCTAAATTGGTAGTTTTATCAACCTCGGAGATCCGCAACGACAGAACCTACAATTCCGCAAAGGAATTAAAGCGATGGCTCAAGGAAAATAACCCCGGAGTCACCTCAATCAATCTGATGACAATGGGAGTCCATGGTGGCCGGAGCAGAATGCTTTTTCAGTACGCAATGGGAGATTCCGTAAGGGTCGGCATTATATCAGTGAAGAATTTTTATTACGGGTCCGATGATTGGTGGAGATCGAGTAAAGGATTCAGAGAAACGTTAAATGAAGCCTTGGGATATTTTTATGTACGTTTATTCTTCCGCCCCTATTGACGAAGAGTAACAGGATCATTTTGAATAATTATGAAAAAACAGGATGTTTATATGCGAAGAACCTTGACCGTTTACCTTGTCTTTTTGATATTCCTCTGCTTTCCGGCGTTCTCCCAGAAAAGTTTTAAGATCAATTTTAAAATAAAAGGGATTTCCGATACCACCTGCCTGATTGCAAATTATTATGGCAATGGAACCTATATTAAAGATACTGTAAAATTGGATGGTTCAGGACGGTGCACCTACAAAACCCAATCCGACATGCCTGATGGGTTATATATATTTGTGATATCAGACAAACTGCATTTTGATTTTGTGTTGAATCAAGACGCCAGGTTTTCGATGGAAACAGATCTAAGTGATCTTATCGGCAAGATGAAAATTGAGGGTTCACCCGAGAATCTGTTGTTTTATCAGTATCTGAACTTCAATAAAATAAAGTATGATGAAATCCTGTCGATCCAGAAAGAAAAACAGACGGCTCGTGATCAATCAGATTCTCTCTGTATTCAGAAAAAAGCAGACTCAATAAATCAGGAAATCATTGCTTATAAACTCAATCTGATAAATAAATTTCCGTCAACATTTCTTGCTTTCATGTTAAATGCCATGAAAGAACCGATCATCCCCTCCACCGAAACACCGTCAGGCAAGATCGGAAACAACATGATCTATCTATATTACTATCAGCATTTTTGGGATGGTACGGATTTCTCCGATGAAAGGTTGCTAAGGACTCCTGTGTTTCACACCAAGGTTCAGAAGTATTTAGATAAAATCGTGATACAAAATCCAGACACGTTGATTATTGAATTAGATCGATTGATCAGGAGTGCCGAGACAAACCCCGAAATGTTCAAATATCTGATTTGGTTCGCTACCTACCATTATGAAAATTCAGAGATCATGGGATTCGATAAAATATTTGTCCATCTGGTAGACAAATATTACGTGACAGGCCGGACTCCATGGATCAATCAGGTTACGTTGGAAAATATTATTAAAAAAGCGAACCGTTTAAGACCCATTTTAATTGGTGAGAGAGCGCCGAATATGATCATGACAGATACAAATAACCGGTTGGTCTCCATGCATAACCTCGAAGCGAAGTTTTTGGTTTTACTTTTCTGGGATCCCAGTTGTGGGCATTGCGAGCAAGAAATTCCAAAAATCAAACAGTTTTATGACGAATATCACGATGCTTACGGAATAAAAATTTTTGCGGTTTGTTCCGATACTTCTCTGGCTAACTGGAAGCTTCAGATAAAAAAGAAAAAAATGAATTGGATCAATGTTAGTGGTCCCCGGACTTTAACCGGAGATTTTCATGAACAATATGATATCTCTGTGACGCCGGTAATTTTTATACTTAATGAAAAAAAAGAGATAATCGCTAAAAATCTCCGGGCTGACCAGTTACAGTTTTTCATGAAGAATTACCTTGAACCAAACAGGAAATAAAAAAACCAACCCGGAGGTTGGTTTTTTCCTGATATCATTTGATAATGATTTTTAATTCCGATGGTTAAATGGAATATCCATTAATATCATTCTTGTTTTGTATAAACAATGTCTGTATGGATATTTTTTAAATCTATTTGTTTGCTTCTTCAACTATGGCTTTAAATGCATCCGGATGGTTCATCGCCAGATCGGCTAAGGTTTTCCGGTTTAATTTAATGTTTTTTTCTGCAAGTTTTCCCATGAATACCGAATAAGACATTCCATATTCACGGACCCCTGCATTGATTCTAATAATCCACAATCCACGGAAGTTTCTTTTTTTCGTACGACGGTCACGATAGGCATACGTAAGTCCTTTCTCTACGGAATTCTTTGCAACTGTGAGGACGTTTTTTCTTCTTCCAAACTGACCCTTTGCTCTTTTTAGGATCTTTTTTCTTCGCTCTCTTGAAGCGACTGAATTAACTGATCTTGGCATAATCTGATTTTTTTACTTGAGCGTCCCATCAAAGGGATCTTTTGGAGCTGCAAGTAAGTTGAACAATTTGTTTATTAACCCTGAAGCATTTCCTTGATATTTGCCTCATCTGCTTTATCAACGACCGTGGAATAGGTCAAATTCCGTTTCCTTTTGATCGTTTTTTTTGTCAGGATGTGACTTTTATACGCATGCTTCCTTTTAATTTTACCGGTCCCCGTCAGCGCAAATCTCTTCTTGGCTCCGGATTTTGTCTTCATTTTTGGCATGTCACCTTGTTATTGAATTATTAATTTATTGATTAATGATTGATCGATTCACTTTTTAGGAGTTATAATCATGATCATACGTTTTCCTTCCAGGCGCGGCATCTGTTCAATTTTTCCTATTTCCACGAGTGCCTGGGCAAACTTCAGTAAGATCAGCTCACCCTGTTCTTTATAAATAATTGACCTTCCTTTAAAATAAACATCCACTTTTACCTTTGCACCATCTTTCAGGAACTTGATCGCATGGTTCAGTTTAAAGTTGAAATCATGATCGTCGGTATTGGGTCCCAGCCTGATCTCTTTGACGATGATCCTGGCAGTTCTTGCTTTCATCTCTTTTTGCTTCTTTTTAAGCTCGTAAAGGAACTTCTTATAATCAATTACTTTACAAACCGGCGGATTTGCAGTCGGAGATATCTCAACAAGATCAAGGCCGAGATTTTCAGCCATATTAATTGCTTCCTTGATATTATAAATTCCAGGCTGGATATTTTCACCTACGACACGAACCACAGGTGATTTTATATAATCATTTATATTATAAGGTTCTTCTTTTTTCCCGGGTTTTGGATATCTTCTCGGGCTATTGTACTGGGTAACTATAATTTTTCCTCCTATGTTTGATGAATACTATGATTAAAGATCACCAAGCTCTTTTTTAACTTCCTGGTGGATGGTATTTATAAATTCTTCAATTTTCTTCGGGCCAATATCTCCAGAACCATGCTTGCGTACCGAAACCAGTCCATTCTCTTCCTCTCGTTCGCCAATAACGAGCATATAGGGTATTTTCAAGAGCTCGGCATCCCGTATCTTCTTGCCAGCCTTTTCGTTCCGCAAATCAATCTGGGCGCGAATATCGGAATTATTTAGCAATTCAAAAACATTTTTCGCATAATCCTGGAATTTCTCACTGATAGGTAATACGATAACCTGATCGGGAGTAAGCCAGAGCGGAAAGTTCCCGGCCGTATGTTCAAGAAGGACGGCGACAAATCTTTCCATAGAGCCAAATGGGGCCCGATGGATCATCACAGGCCTGTGCTTTTCATTATCACTCCCGACATATTCAAGGTCAAACCGATCCGGAAGATTATAATCTACCTGTATGGTTCCAAGCTGCCAATTCCTGCCAAGTGCGTCCTTCACCATGAAGTCCATCTTTGGACCATAAAAGGCGGCTTCACCCAATTCAATAACGGTTTTCAAACTACGCTCTTCAGCCACCTCCAAAATCGCTTTCTCAGCCCTGATCCAGTTTTCATCATTCCCTATGTATTTTTCCTTATTATCCGGATCACGGAGAGAGATCTGTACAATATAATCATTGAAATTCAATGCCTTAAAGATCAGCATAACAATATCTATGACCCCCTTGAACTCATTTTTTACTTGCTCCTGAGTACAAAAGATATGGGCATCATCCTGAGTAAATCCCCTGACTCTGGTAAGTCCATGTAATTCACCACTTTGTTCGTACCTGTATACGGTACCAAATTCGGCAAGGCGAATCGGAAGATCTTTGTACGATCTGGGTTTTGCCTTGTATATCTCGCAATGATGGGGGCAATTCATCGGTTTAAGAAAGAATTCTTCCCCTGGCACAGGAGTTGTTATCGGTCTGAAGGAGCTTTCTCCATATTTCTGATAATGACCCGAAGTCTTGTACAAGTCAACATGACCGATATGGGGACAGATTACCGGAACATATCCTGCTTTCTTTTGCGCTTTTTTAAGAAAAATCTCTAACCGCTCCCTAAGCTGGGCTCCCCGAGGAAGCCAGAGCGGGAGACCCAATCCGACTTTCTGGGAAAAAGTAAAAAGTTCCAGTTCTTTTCCCAACTTACGATGATCCCGCTTCTTTGCTTCCTCCAGGAGAACCAAATAATCCTGAAGATCCTTTTGTTTAGGGAAGGTAATGCCATAAAGTCGAGTCAGCTGTTTACGCGTTTCATCTCCCCTCCAATAGGCACCTGCAATACTGAACAGTTTCACGGCTTTAATCGGACCTGTGTCGGGAAGATGCGGGCCCCTGCATAAATCGGTAAACCTGCCGGATTCATAAAAGGTTATTTGTCCATCCTGCAGATCATTTATTAATTCGACTTTATACTCGTCCCCTTTGGCAGTAAAATAGGCAATGGCCTCACTTTTACTTACCGTTCTGCGAACAAACTTCTGTTTTTCCTTGGCAAGCTCAAGTATTTTATTTTCAATTTTCGGAAAATCGTCAGAGGAGATCGAATAAGAACCGAAATCTATATCATAATAAAACCCATTTTCAATATCCGGACCGATTCCAAACTTTACGCCGGGATACAACAGTTCTATTGCTTCAGCCATCAGATGCGCGGAAGAATGCCACATGGTTGCTTTTCCTTCAGGGTCTTCCCAGGTCAATAGTCTGACTTTTGAATCTGATTGAATGGGTCGGCTGAGATCCCATATCTCATCATTAACCCTGATCGCCAAAACATTCCTAGCCAATCCTTCGCTGATGCTTTTGGCAATTTCCAAACCAGTTACATCCTTCGGAAATTCTTTTATGGAGTTATCTGGAAGTGTTATTTTGATCATTGTAATCCCCGGATTTTTTCGGGGTGCAAAGGTAAGAATATTTCGATAATATTTTTAATTCCGGGTTATTTTAAATTCAGTTCTCCGGTTGTTTGCTCTTCCCGTCTCTGTGTCATTTGTATCTACCGGTCTAGAAAATCCATAGCCGGAAAACGACATCCTGTCTTTAGCTATCCCGTGCTGTATCAGATATTCACGAACAGCCCCCGCCCGTTTAAGAGACAAGTTCTCATTATACTCCTTTGTTCCGACATTATCGGTATGACCACTTATCTCAATATAGATATTGGGATTCCTCATCAATAAATCAGTAAGCCTCTTCAGTTCTATCTGTGACTCAGGTTTCAAATCATATTTGTCGGTTTCAAAAAATATGTTCCTCAGTATGACTGATTCGCCCATTTTAATTTCCTGGAGTGGAATATTTTTGACCAACGGTTTAGTGAAAGAATGGATATCCGATAATGAAAAATGTTCTGAAAAAAACAAATAACCTGGTTTTGATATGCTCAGGGCATAATTATTCTGAACCGGAAGGATAAGGAAAAATGATCCTGTCAACGAATCGGATGAAGAATGAATTATAGTTTTCCCGGTTTTCAAATCGGTCAGTTCAAAATCAGCTTTCAATTTTTGATTCGTCTCCTTATCGAAAACAATTCCTTTGAAGTAAGTGACTGGTATTGGTCTGGCTTGTTCGTAAACATCAAACCTGTAAATATCCTGTTTGCCTCTTCCACCGAATTTATCCGAAGATATATATGCCAGGTCACCTTTAGCGTTGACTACCAAGGAATTTTCATCAGCAAAAGTATTAATGGGATATCCTATATTTAAAGCTTTACCCCATCTGCCTGCCGTATCCTTTTGGCTATAATAGATGTCTGACCCTCCCATTCCGGGAAATCCCTTGGATGCATAATACAGCGTCTGATCATCCGGATGAATAAAAGGAGTCTGTTCTTCAAAGGCAGTGTTTATTGAATCTCCCAGATTGGCCGGTTGATCCCAGTTGCCATCCGGATTTAATCTGGTTTTCCATATATCAGAACTTCCTTTTCCTCCTTTCCGGTTACTGACAAAATAGAGTGTGGCTCCGTCGGAAGAAAAAGAGGGCTGAGATTCCCAATGCTCCGTATTGACAGCTGGTCCAAGATTAGTGGGTTCAGACCAATGATTGCCTACCCTTTTCGACCAGTAGAGATCGCAGGAACCATAACCGTCAGGTCGGCCGCAGCCTGCAAAGAACAGATACCGGCCATCGGGCGAGATAGTTAATGCTCCTTCATTCCACCCGGTATTAATAGGAGATCCAAGGTTTATTGCTCTGCCCCATATGGTGTCATTGATACGTCGTGAAATAAAAAAATCCTCCTCGTAAATAGTTTTATTCTGCTGAACCAACCTCGTTTTTACCAAATTCCGGGTAAAATAAAGAAACTGATCGTCGGCAGTTATAAAATTAATATACTCAGCTTCCGGTGAATTGATACTATCCCCCAGGTTCACCGGATCAAAGGGAACGGGATTTCGAACAGACTGTATGGCAAAATCACAAGCGCCGATTGCACCGGTTGCTTTATCTTTTTTCAATTTGGGTATATAATCGAATGAGACGTACTTTTCAAAATCGGATCTTGCCTCAGCATAAAAACCGTTGGAATATTCAAGATTGGCTAGGATATAATAAAGGTTGGGTGAAAAATCAGGCTTGATATTAATGGCAGCCCGGTAAGCATCGATTGCTTCTGGAATCTGATGGGAATCCAACATTATGTCCCCTTTTAAGATATAAGCTTCAAGAAAACCCGAATCCGCCTGAATTGCCTTTTCAATTTCACTTACCGCAGTGGTATAATCCTTGTTATTATATGAATCACTTGCGATAATAAAAGCTTTTTCTGCCTTTTTATTCTTAGTCGATAATGTCTGCAAAGGATTTTGCGCAGAAATAATTAAAGAAGATATGATGAAAAATGACAAAAGACGAATCCTGCAAGGGTAATGATGAAAAAGAAAAGAAATGGAACTGATCATGGAATACACATATATTTGTGACTTTGCAATGAAATCCTCCAAACCGGATTTCTTTTGATATACCGGATTATTTCAGGCATCATTACCTCTCTCCTGCTCCATTCCGGTTGAAGATAAAGCATGACATTTTCATCGACGCTCTTTTGGTTTTGTTCAGCCCAGCAGAAATCTTCATTCCCGTAAACAATAACTTTCATTTCATTTGCCACCCTGAATATCTCCGGAAGTGGTGGAGCCTCTTTCTTGGGAGAGAGACAAATCCAATCCCAATCCCCGCTTAGAGGAAGTGAACCTGAGGTTTCCAGAAAGCAAAGTATATTGTTTCGTTTTAACTTTTCACAAAGAGGATCCAGGTTGTACAATAAAGGTTCTCCACCGGTGACCACGATTGCCATGGAGGGATGAGATGCTGCCTGCTCAGCAATTCTTTCAATTGGTATTGGCGAGATCTTTGCGGCATTCCATGATTCCTTAATATCGCACCATTGACAACCCACATCACAACCACCAATCCGGATAAAATAAGCTGCCCTTCCGGTATGAAAACCTTCTCCCTGTATGGAATAAAATTCTTCCAATACCGGAAGGACTTTCCCTTCTTTCAATAATCTATGCTGGGATTTGTTCAAATCATGGCTGTTTAAACTCTTTTTTTGCAGCTTTCAGAGCATTTAATAATAATGATGCCGTTGTCATCAGCCCCACTCCACCAGGAACCGGGGTAATATAACTGCATTTCTTTGATACCTCATCGAATTTCACATCTCCTTTTAGTATGAACCCTGATTTAGTTTCCATGGAAGGGACCCTGTGAATACCAACATCAATTACGACAGCGTCCTTCTTTATCATTTCGGCAGTAACAAACTCACACTTTCCCATCGCCACGATGAGAATATCAGCTTTCCGGGTAATCTCAGCAATGTCATTTGTAAAACTATGGCATAAGGTCACCGTGGAATTTCCACGCTTTGTTTTTCGTGACATAAGTATACTGATCGGGGTTCCGACGATATTGCTACGGCCAAGAACCACACAATGTTTTCCTTCGGTTTCTATATTATACCGGTCCAACAGAGTAACAATTCCATAAGGAGTTGCTGGAAGAAATGAAGGAATGTTCAGGACCATTTTTCCTACATTGACCGGATGGAATCCATCAATGTCTTTCTGAGGATCAATTCGTTCAATAACATTTTGCTCATTTATATGCTTGGGAAGGGGAAGTTGAATAATAAAACCATCAATCTCTGGATCCTTGTTTAAAAAATCGACAACTTCAAGAAGCTGGCCTTCCGATATTGTAACAGGATACCGGTAAACGGAAGAAAGAAAACCAACCTCGCGGCATGCCCTTTCTTTTCCCGCAACATAGGTTTGACTTGCCGGATCCTCACCCACAAGGACTGCTGCAATATGGGGTGCAGGGATCGATTTATCAAGCATATCCGCAACTTCTGCTGCGATCTCATGCTTTATCTGATCCGCAATAGTCTTTCCATTTAATAGCTGCATAGGGTAGAATGTTAATTAATGTTTTTCATATTTCTTAAGGAATTTGCCATATTTCTACCCTTTTTCGTATTCATCATTTTCATCATTTTCCGGGTATCTTCAAATTGTTTGATAAGGCGGTTAACTTCCTGAATATTGGTGCCTGAACCGGTAGCGATACGTTTTCTACGGCTTCCATTGATAATAACGGGATTTTCCCGTTCAGTCTTTGTCATTGAACAGATAATGGCCTCGACATTCTTAAAAGCATTATCATCGATATCCAGATTTCTTACTGCTTTCCCCATCCCGGGAAGCATACCGAGCAAGTCCTTGACATTACCCATTTTCTTGATTTGCTTTATCTGGGCAAGAAAATCATTAAAATCAAATTGATTTTTAGCAATCTTTCGTTGGAGTTTCTGGGCCTCAGCTTCATCGAATTGTTCCTGAGCCTTCTCAACCAGAGAAACAATATCTCCCATCCCGAGAATCCTGTCGGCCATCCTTTCAGGATAAAATACATCAATCGCATCCATTTTTTCTCCCAGCCCCACAAATTTGATGGGTTTATCGACTACTGATTTGATGCTGAGTGCCGCGCCACCTCTTGTATCACCATCCAATTTTGTGAGAACGACTCCCTCGAAATTCAAACGGTCATTAAAAGCTTTTGCGGTATTTACCGCATCTTGTCCCGTCATCGAATCAACAACAAATAAAGTTTCCTGAGGATTCAGGGACTGTTTAATTGAAGTGATCTCATCCATCATCTCCTCATCAACCGCCAGACGTCCTGCCGTATCAATGATGATTGTCTGAAATCCTTTGTCTTTTGCATAGGCGACCGAATGTCTGGCAATCTTTACAGGATCCTGGCTCCCTTCTTCCGAAAATACATCGACCTCTATCTGTTTTCCAAGAACCTTCAACTGTTCAATGGCGGCCGGACGGTAGACATCACAGGCAACAAGTAATGGTTTTCTTCCTTTCCTGGTCTTAATATAATTGGCCAATTTGGCTGAAAAAGTTGTTTTTCCTGATCCCTGCAGGCCTGCAATCAGAATGATTCCAGGATCGCCTTTGAGATTGATTTCTGTCTTCTCCCCTCCCATCAGGTCAACCAACTCATCATGGACAATCTTAACCATCAGTTGTCCGGGAGATACTGCAGTCAAAACATTCTGTCCCAATGCTTTTTCCTTTACTGTATCGGTAAATTGCTTGGCAATTTTAAAACTTACATCTGCATCCAGGAGTGCTTTTCTGACATCTTTAAGTGTCTCAGCAACATTGATTTCCGTAATATGGCCATGCCCTTTCAGAATCTTAAACGCCCGATCCAGCTTATCGCTTAATCCTTCAAACATATTTATACTTTATGAAGGCACAAAAATACGAATTTATACGGATGCATTTTACTTGTCCATGTGTTTAAAATCCTCAAAGTTTTAGCTGTCACCCGAATAAAAAATTGATACAAATTTTTAAAAAAAACGCTTTGATATAGAAAAAATATTTGTAGGTTTGTAAAAAAAATTGATTATTCACCAAAACCTATTTACCATGAAGAGAATCTTACTTTTATTTGTGTCATTAATAATGTTGACAGGGTTTGCAGTTTCGCAAACCACCCTCTATGAGGATAATCTAGATACATACGCAAGCGGCAGCTTTTTAGCTGTTGTAAACCCCACCTGGTGGACAACATGGTCAAACGCTCCCGGTACAGGTGAAGATGTACAAATTGCAACAACCTATGCCCACAGTTCTCCCAATGCTGGTTTATGCGATGTGACAGGCGGCACCGCAACGGATGGAATTCTTAAACTGGGAAATAAAGTTTCCGGCGCCTATGAAGTTACTTTCTGGATGTATATTGAAACAGGCAAATGCGGTTATTACAATTTCCAGCATTTCCAATCCCCCGGAACCGAATGGGCCCTTGAATTTTATTTCCGTACAAATGGCGCTTTTGAATTATTGCACAGTGGCGAACAGATTGATGGAACTTATCCCAAAGATACCTGGTTTGAATGTAAACATGAGATTGACCTTGATGCAGATCTTATCACCTTAAGTATCAATGGTACCGAGGTTGATTCGTGGCCATTCAGTGATCAGGCAGGTGAAACCGGCGGTACAAAACAGCTTGGTGGCGTTGACTTCTTTGCTGGTGCAAAGTCTGGAACCTCGGAAGTTCCTGTCTACTATATTGATGATTTAGCTTTTATAGAGACTACCAGCGGTAATGATCCTATTATTGGTGCAGATCCCGAATCTGTGTACAAATTACTCTTGCAGGGAACGACCGGAACCGATTACCTGACTGTTTCCAACACAGGCCTTTCGGATCTGACTTTTGATGTCAATATTATTTACGATGTCGCTAAGAAAAGTCCTGCCAAATTTTCGGTAAATCCTGCTCCCGCCAAGAAAGGAATTCTTACCCGGGTAAGTGATCCGACACCAAATCCAGGTGGTTCACTCAATCCCCCGACTGATGCTTCGACAACATTGCATTACGATGGAGACAATGAATCGGCCATTGGTTGGAACACCCCACCTGTTAACGTTAGAGTTGCTGCACGTTTCACGAACAGCATGACTTTACCCTGGGCAGGCCTTGAAGTTACCTCCGTTGATGTTTATATCAACGATCTCAACGCAGGATCCAATCTTATGAAAGTTCAAATCTATGACATGGGGAACACCTATGAGCCAGGTCCTTTATTATATGAGCAGGAATTCACTCCTGCAGGTTATGATTGGGAAAATATCGTCCTGACTACCCCGGTTCCTATTACTGGTGCTGATATATGGGTCGGATATGCTTTTACACAGACCGATGCTGATATCTTTATCCCCGGAACCGATGCGGGCCCTGCTGATCCCAATGGTGATTTCCTGAGCACCGGTGTAGGCTGGTCTCACCTGGCACCCACCCTCGATTATAACTGGAATATCCGTGCCAATCTTGAAGGTGACCCAATCATTCAGTGGCTGACTGTTAACCCAATGTTAGGAACGGTTACTCCTGCAGGAAGTCTTCCACTCATTCTTACATTCGATGCTACCGATTTAGAGTGCCTGACATATCAAGCAACTGTAAAATTATTAAGTAACGATCCTGAAACACCAGTATTGGATGTTCCTGTTACGCTTGATGTTTTTGGCGTTGGCATGGACGAAACCACAAAGACCGGTGTGATGATCTATCCGAATCCTTCAAAGGATGTATTGAATATTGTAACGAATGGAACCCTCAACACGGTTGTTATATCTAATACCAATGGCAAGACTGTTTTCAACGGAAACAGCAAAACCATTGATATCAGTAAGTTGAGCAAAGGAGTTTATTTTGTAAAGATAGAAACCATTGAGGGTGTTTCTAATTCTAAATTTGTGAAGAACTAATTCTTCCCTCCCAATAAAAAGCGGTCATTACCAGGTAATGACCGCTTTTTTATTGTTTTGAAAGTCCGATTACATTTTTTCAGGAACTTCAATCCCAAGTAATCCCATGCCCTTTTTGATAATTTGACCGGAAAAAAAGGATATCCCCAGGCGAAGAGAAACCATTGCTCCATCCTTATCCTTTAGTATTGGTATTTCCTGGTAAAACTGATTGTATTCCTTTGCCAGTTCATAGATATAATTGGCGACGATTGCAGGACTAAGTTCCTCTCCTGCTTCTCTGAGAACCTCAGGATACTTATAAAGGATTTTTATTATATTTTTTTCCTGCGTTAATAAATGGATATCCTTCGTTGGTACAGTATAGGGACTTGAATATCCGGCATCCTCGCCTTTTTTCAATAACGACTGAATACGAGCATATGTATATTGTATAAACGGGCCAGTATTTCCATTGAAATCAATTGATTCCTCAGAATCGAAAAGCATATTTTTTTTGGGATCCACCTTCAGAATATAATATTTAAGGGCTCCTAATCCGATCATGGCGTAGAGTCGCCGCGATTCATAATCTGTAAAATTATTCGTCTTCCCTAATTCCCTGGTCGTTTTTTCTGCTGTTTCCTTCATCTCTCTGATCAGATCATCAGCATCCACAACATTTCCTTCCCTGGATTTCATTTTGCCATACGGAAGTTCCACCATCCCGTATGAAAGATGATAAACATGGGATGCCCAACTTTTACCAAGATATTCAAGGATCTTCTTTAAAACGTCAAAATGATAGTTTTGTTCATTTCCCACGACATAAATCATCCTGGAGGGACGATACTCTTCATATCGTAGTTGAGCGGTTCCCAGGTCCTGTGTCATATACACGGAGGTGCCATCGGATCGTAAAAGTAATTTTTCATCCAATCCCACCGCAGTGAGATCGGCCCATACACTTCCATCCTCCTTTTGATTGAGTTTTCCATTCTTAAGCCCTTCCAGGACAATCTTTTTCCCTAAAAGATAAGTATTACTCTCATAATAATACTTATCAAAACCGATTCCTAATTGCCGGTAAGTTTCCCGGAAGCCGGAATATGCCCAGTCGTTCATCTTGACCCAAAGGTCGACAGTATCGTTATCTTTCGCTTCCCATTTCCGCAATAAATCCTGTGCCTCCTCAATCAACGGGGTCTGACGCATGGCCTCTTCTTCGGTCAATCCCTTTCCCATCAATTCTTTGATTTCTTCACGGTAATGCTTTTCAAAAAGAACATAATATTTTCCTATAAGATGGTCCCCTTTGATTGATGCCGATTCCGGAGTTTCACCATTTCCCCACTTCAGGTAAGCCAGCATTGATTTGCATATGTGGATTCCACGGTCATTGATGAGATTTACCGATATAACTTTATTGCCATTTGCATTCAATATCTTGGCAAGTGAATAACCGAGAAGGTTATTTCTGATATGTCCAAGGTGGAGTGGCTTATTAGTATTAGGTGAGGAATATTCCAGGACTATGGGCCGTTCATGTTTTTGTTTTAATGTTCCAAAATCCGGAGCGTGGCTTTTTTTCCTTAAAAATTCAATCCAGAAATTATCTTGCAGCGTAATATTTAAAAAACCTTTAATAACGGTGAAAGATTTCAGTTGAGGCAGATGCTCTTTTAAGAAATTCCCAATTTCATTGGCTGTGATCTCAGGAGACTTCCGTGAAACTTTGGTCAGGGGAAATACTATAATGGTAAAATCACCATCTATCTCCTTCCTTGTCTTTTCAATTCCGACAGTTTTGGGATTGACAGTTTGATGATATAGCGTATTGATCGCATCACATGTTTTATCCAAAAGTATCTGCTCGAACATTTGATTGAATTTCCTGGCAAAGTTAAAATATTTTATCCTGTCAGGCTTTCAAGTCAATTCATGGTTTTTTTCGTAAGGGATTTTTTATGAAAGGTTTGGCTAATATGCAAAAAATAAGTAGGTTTGCAAATAATTTCTGAACGAATTTAAAAAACACTAACATATTGTACAACCCGTAAAAAGCGAGGTCAGAATGAGAAAAAATGTAATTATTATCGGCGCAGCCGGACGAGATTTTCACAATTTCAACACCTATTATCGAGCGAATGAAAACTTCAATGTAGTAGCTTTCACCGCGGCTCAGATTCCCGATATTGATGGAAGAAAATATCCTTCCGCTCTGGCGGGGAAACTTTATCCAAAAGGAATCCCGATTTTTTCCGAAAGCGAACTTCCTGCCCTGATTAAAAAATTTAACGTCGATGTCTGCAATTTTGCATACAGCGATGTGCCTTATCAGAGGGTCATGAATATGAGTTCAATTGTAAACGCAGCCGGAGCAAATTTCATTCTTTTAGGTCCAAAGGAGACCATGATAAAGAGTAAAAAACCGCTTATTGCTGTTTGTGCAACACGTACCGGATGTGGAAAAAGCCAAACGTCAAGGAAGATCATCGAAATTTTGATGAAAAAAGGACTGAAAGTCGTCGCAATCCGTCATCCAATGCCCTATGGTAATCTGGTGGAACAAAAAGTTCAACGGTTTGCAACCCTGCAAGATCTTGTCAGACATAAATGTACCATTGAAGAGATGGAAGAGTACGAACCCCATGTCGTTCGGGGGAATGTTATATATGCAGGCGTTGATTATGAAGCGATTTTACGGGAAGCAGAAAAGGATCCTAAAGGTTGTGATGTTATTTTATGGGATGGCGGAAATAATGACTTCCCATTTTATAAACCTGACCTGATGGTCACAGTAGCTGACCCACACCGGCCGGGCGCCGAATTAAATTACTATCCTGGTGAGGTCAACATCCGCATTGCAGATGTGGTTGTCCTGAACAAGATCGATTCTGCTTCTCAGGAGAACATCACGACCGTTCGTGAGAATATCCGGAAACTGAATTCTAAAGCGATCATCGTTGACGGAGCCTCTCCGATCCGTGTGGATGATGAATCCCTGATTCGGGGAAAGAAAGTCCTTGTTATTGAAGACGGACCAACATTGACACATGGTGAAATGAAGATTGGTGCCGGAATTGTCGCTGCCTATAAATATGGAGCTTCTGAAATAATCGATCCAAGACCCTATGTGGTTGGTAAACTGGCTGATACATTCAGAATATATCCGAACATCGGGCATCTGCTTCCAGCAATGGGTTATGGTAATCAGCAGGTTAAAGACCTCGAGACCACTATTAATAAAACAAAATGTGATTCGGTAATTATTGCAACCCCGATTGATCTTAACCGGATCATAAAGATAAAGAAACCAAATACCCGAGTCTATTACGATCTTCAGGAAATTGGAAAGCCAGATTTTGAAATGATCATTGGAAATTTCATAAAGAAAAATAAAATCAAATAAAAAGAATCCCGGTACTCACCGGGATTCTTTATTTTTGAATGTACTGAAAAAATCAAAATAAATCCTTTCAATGAAAAGAAAAAGTTTTGTTTCAATCAATGATTTTTCAAGGGATGAACACATCCGCATCCTTGATCTGGCAGAAGTTTTTGAAAAACGTCCCAGGCAGCGCATTCTGGAGGATTATGTTGTCGCCACCTTGTTTTTTGAACCATCAACCCGAACCCGGTTAAGTTTCGAAAGTGCTGCCACTCACCTGGGAGCCCAGGTCATAGGATTTTCTGACTCCTCCAGTTCGAGTGTCCAAAAAGGAGAATCTCTGAGAGATACTATCCTTACCGTGAGCAATTATGCTGATATTATTGTAATGCGTCATCCAAAAGAAGGGAGTGCACGCTTTGCAAGTGAAGTGGCAAAGGTTCCTGTTATCAATGCCGGAGATGGAGCGAATCAGCATCCCACACAAACTTTACTCGACATGTACTCCATCAGGAAAACACAGGGAACACTCGATAACCTGAATATTGCTTTTGTCGGCGATTTAAAATTCGGCAGAACCGTTCATTCCCTTGTTATAGCTTTATGCAACTTTAATACGACCTTTCACCTTATATCTCCAACTGAATTAAAACTCCCGAGCTCTGTAAAAATCCATATTAAAGAACAAAATCTTTCCTATTACCAATATACCGATATCCAGGAAGCTATTCCTAAGGTAGATATCCTTTACATGACCCGGATCCAGAAGGAACGGTTTTCTGATCCAATGGAATTTGAAAAAGTTAAGAACTCTTATGTACTGCGTAATACCATGTTGGAAGGCGCCAAACCGAACATGAAAATTTTACACCCCCTACCCCGCGTCAACGAGATAATGACAGATGTTGATGATAACCCAATGGCCTATTATTTTACCCAGGCGTTAAATGGTGTATATGTTAGACAAGCCTTACTGGCATCTATATTAGGTGTTGTTGAATAATCTTTAAATTATTGGTCACAATGGAAAAAGAAGATCTCAGGAAAGAATTGAAAGTTACAGCAATTGAAAACGGAACTGTTATTGATCATATTCCAACACAAAGTGTGTTCCAGGTTATCAAGATCCTTAATCTTTCGGAATATAAGAATCAACTGTTGATTGGGACCAACCTGGAAAGCCGTAAAATGGGTAAAAAGGGAATTATCAAAGTAAGCAATAAGTATTTTAAAAGTGATGAAATCAATAAAATAGCCCTTGTTGCTGCAAGTGCTACCCTGATCGTAATAAAAAAATTCCATGTCGTCGAAAAGAAGAACGTTGAAGTACCGGAACATGTTGAAAAGATAGTAAAATGCTTTAACCCGAATTGTATCACCAACCACGAAGATGTTCCGACCCGATTTACGGTTATCGATAAAAACGAACTGAAGTTACGTTGCCACTATTGTGAGAAAATCACCGCGGGAAGTAATATCTCTTTTCTGTAAGATAAGAGAATGTCATTTTTCAGAAAAATGGTCTGAAATATATTTCAGCGCTTCACTGACTACAAGGGCATTACTACTGGGACCGACACGTATATAAAACTCTTCTTCAAATCCGGGTTGTTTTAAAAAAACCGGTCTTTGACTTCGGAAACATTTTACAACACAAATTGTTTTACCCCCCAGCTTCTCCAAACGCGTTTTTATATACATACTGACATCTCTTCCAAATGCCGTTCTGACCAGCGTCCAGAAATGTAACAGGAATTTATCCTCATTGGGAAAACGGTCCGATTCAATTCCTTCAATAGATCCATCATCGCGGACACCAATCAACAGAGTGCCACCACCTGAATTCATAAAAGCTGATACCGTTTTAAGGACTGCCCGCTCAATCAATTGACTTGTCTTCCCTGCCCTGAGATCCCAACGAAGCGTTGATTTAAACTCGAGATCATTACTTTCACCCATTTCAATAAGTCCGGCAATTCCTTCTTTTCTGACTGTCTTGAAACAAATTAAAAAATCGATGGTATTCCGGGTATCCTGTACCCAGATATGAAATTGTTCAACCGGGTTTGTCCCATCGGGAAAATTTCCTGAGTCATTGAATAATTCCTTCAGCGTATTTTCAATGCCGGTTTTGATCACTGAATTTGTTCTTTGCTGAATATGGATTGCAATCAAACCATTCACATATTCTGAGGCATTGATATATTTGCCAACTAAAAGAAGGGGCAGGACAATACCTGATTCATGGATCAGGCTTAATATGTTAACGACCGTCTTCTCATAATTCTCAAGCTTGGTATATATATTCCGTAAAACTGTTTCAACTTTTTTATCCTTCAGATCCGATGGTTGGATCAATAAGGAATTTTTGGGGGAGAGAAAAGTATTGAACGATTCTAGCAGTCCGGCTACTCCCCAGAAAATAACAGGTAACAATGATGGATAGTGTTCAAATAAAGCCTGTGCCTGTAAAGGATCGAATGCCTGAGACTGCTTTTTATTTCCATTTTTGAGCTGGATAAAAGGATCTTTCTCTGCTATTTGCTCAAAGTTCTCCAGGAACAAATCCCTTCCTTCACACAGGAAGTCCAGTTGATAGGATAAAAGGGAATAGGCATTAATGGATCTCAGATCCAAACCGGGATTCATGGATAGTTCCAGCAGTATCTGTTTAAGGATTCTGGAAGTCGGACTGGCCAACTCTTTTCCCTTTGGAGTTTTAATAGGTAAATCTCCGTGATAGATAACGAAATCGTCATCCCGGATGACCAGATCGAGCAAATGTGGTTTTATTTCCAGTTTTTCAGCCATTCCTGGTTTTTATCTTCACCAAACTTACATAAAAATTCATTATTCTGCCTCTGAATTTAATTAATCTTGTATCGGAAGCAGCTATGCAGATGGTCATTGATCATCCCCGCAGCCTGCATAAATGAATAACAAATTGTCGTTCCGACAAATTTGAATCCTCGTTTCTTTAAGTCCTTGCTCATTGTATCAGACTCTTTTGATGAAACAAGCATTTCATTCAGGGCTTTAAGACCGTGATGGATGGTTTTTCCACCGGTAAACTGCCAGATATATTTATCAAAGGATCCAAACTCCTCCTGAACCAGTAGGAAGCATTTTGCATTCTGAACCGTGGCATGAATTTTAGCTCTATTCCTGATAATTTTTTCATCCTCCAGAAGTCGGGCTATATCCTTTTTTCCATATTTTGCTACTTTTCCAACCTCGAAATTATCAAATGCCTTTCTGAAATGCTCCCTTTTATGGAGTACTATTTTCCAGCTTAACCCAGCCTGAAAAGCATCAAGTACCATGAATTCAAACAACTTTCGGTCATCATGAAGAGGCACCCCCCATTCTTCATCATGATATTTGATCATCAATGGATCGTTTGAAGGCCAGCTGCAGGTTTGTCTTTTCTTCATAGGAACCGGATTTATTTTCCTTTATTTGTTGACGGATGAATTTTCTTCACCTCATGGATCTCTCAGACATCGTGAATGTAAAATATCATTCAAATCAACCTGAGAAAACCGATAAAATTGAATTAGCACGGAGGGTAAAGGTGCGGAGAGACAGGGATTCGAACCCTGGGACCCAGTTACCCGGGTCAACGGTTTTCGAGACCGCCCCATTCGACCGCTCTGGCATCTCTCCGAGGGGGGTATGTGTATGTGCGGAGAGAGAGGGATTCGAACCCCCGGACCCTTTCAGGTCAACGGTTTTCAAGACCGCCGCAATCGACCACTCTGCCATCTCTCCGGGGACAAAGGTATAAAAAAATGAAACGAAAAAAGCAGAACACAGGGAAGTCACCTTCCCTTGTTTACCTTATAAATGATCTAATTTATCGATTATCCTTGTAAATTTATATTACATAAAGTACATTTGTGTAATTTAGCTGTTAAGATTAAAAATCCAATTTTATGAAAAAAAATATTTATTTAATATTGATTCTCCTTTTTTGTTTTTCCTCCAGTCTGGAAGCGAAAAATTTATGGGCATTTCTGACCTATTCAACGTTCAATTCTCCGGAAGGACCTTATATTGAGACCTATCTTTCAATAGCGGGAAACAGTGTTCGGTTTACTAAAAATGAAAATGGCAAATTCCAGGCGACTGTCAACATATTAATGACTTTCAAGCAGAAAGATACTATCAAAGCCTATAAAAAATATGAGTTGAACAGCCCCGAATTATTGGATACAAATGGTATAAATATCTATTTCGTCGATCAGCAGAGGATTTTAATACCAAATGGAACCTATGATTTTGAAATCCAGTTGACCGATAAAAATAAATCTGTCCAGCCATCGCCTTATATCCAATCCGTTACAATCGACTTTCCTTCTGATAAACCATCCATATCAGGAATTCAATTGATAAAATCATATTCAAAATCTGATTCACCGACCATACTAACGAAAAGTGGTTATGAACTGGTGCCTCTGGTCTATACTTTTTTTCCTGAGAATGAAACGAAACTGACATTTTACTGCGAGTTGTATAATTTTGATAAAACCGTTCCAAAAGATCAGAAATACCTTCTTACCTATTATTTGGAATCATTCGAGAATACCCTGAAACTGGATAATTTCGCTAAAAGTAAAAAGGAGTCACCCAAAGAGATCGCTGTTCTTCTTTCAGAATTCAACATTGAGAACCTTGCCTCCGGAAATTACAATCTTGTGGTTGAAGCGAGAAACCAGCAAAATGAGCTCCTGGCTTCGAAAACATTGTTCATTCAAAGAATCAATCCAAATGCTCAACTGACTTTCACCGACCTTCTGGCTGTGGATATTCAGCACTCATTTGTTGAAAAGATGACCAATATTGATACACTCAAGGAGTATATAAGTTCGACTTATCCGATTTCTTCCGGAATTGAAAAGGCCTTTATCAGGAAATCATTGAAGACCGCCGACCTGAAAACACTCCAGGAGTACTTTTACAGCTACTGGCAGCGGCGCGACCAGCGAAATCCTTCCGCCGCCTGGGAAAGGTATAAACTCGAAGTTGAAAAGGCACAGGCCAATTTCGGCAATAAAATCAAAAGAGGATATCAGACTGATCGTGGCAGGGTTTACCTGGAATACGGACCTCCAAATGCACGCAGTTCCAACTACAATGAACCCAACTCCTACCCATACGAAATATGGCAATATTATACTCTGAACAACAATCAGCGGAACCGGAAATTTGTTTTCTATTCTGAGGACATGGTGACCAGCGATTTCACGCTTCTTCACTCCGACGCTATCGGGGAGGTGAACGAACCTCGTTGGAGGATTGTACTTAGAAACAGGATATATGCTCCGCTCGATCTCCAGGATACCCAGCTTATCAATGCATGGGGAGAAAATGCCAACGAGGAATGGGAACTGCCTACAACTAATTTATAATTATTCTTCCCTTCTGATCAATCGTAATTGATTTTGGTTTTATTCGTACTTTTACCACATCAAGGAGGGTGTACTTTCTTATCTATCATTCGGCTTTTATACTAAATCAAGCTCATTTTGAAGCGTATTGCCATCGTCATACTCAACTGGAACGGGAAGAAATTTCTCGAAAAATTTCTTCCATCACTTGTCCAATTTCGAACCGATGATGCTGAGATTATTGTTGCCGATAACGCATCAAGCGATGATTCCGTTGAATTTTTAAGGTCCGACTATCCCGGTATCCGGATAATCATCAACCCGGCAAACGAGGGTTTTGCAAGGGGGTATAACCTGGCTCTGAAACAAATTGATTCGGAATACTACATCCTGCTGAATTCAGATATTGAGGTTACCGAAAATTGGATCAAGCCGGTTATTGACCTTATGGATTCTGATCCTCTCATTGTTGCATGTCAACCTAAAATCCGGTCTTATCTTGATCCAAAACGATTTGAATATGCCGGCGCTGCAGGTGGATTTATTGACAAGTATGGGTATCCCCTATGCCGTGGCAGAATTTTTCAAACGATTGAAGAGGACCATGGACAATACGATGACCCGATTGAAATATTCTGGGCTTCAGGTGCCTGTATGTTTGTCAGAGCAAAGCTGTTTCATGAGTATGGAGGGCTTGATGAGGATTTCTTTGCCCACATGGAAGAGATTGACTTCTGCTGGAGATTAGCTAATGTAGGGTATAAAATAATGTACTGTCCTTCCTCCACTGTTTTTCATATCGGAGGCGGAACCTTGCCAAAGATCTCCTGGCGTAAAACATATTTGAATTTCAGGAATAATTTCTTCTTACTCTATAAAAATTTGCCGGGAGATCGTTTGGTAAAAGTTTTTATTGTCCGGCTCCTTCTTGATGCTATTGCGGCCGTAAAATTTCTGGTTCAGGCAGGATTTCAGGATTTCTGGGCAGTATCTCGTGCCCATTATAGTTTCTACCGCACTTTGAATAAGACAAAACAGAAACGTCGTTTACTATCCCAGGGAAATAAAAGTCATATGAAAAATGTATATGGAAGAAATATCGTCCTGGATTATTATCTCAACGGGAAAAAGAAATTCTCCCAGTTAAACCCCAAGAAATTTTTTCCGGATTAAGATCTAAACGATATTCTTAATAAAACTTTCTACCGCCAAGCGGTACGAATCGAGACCAAATCCCATAATGCAGCCCTTTACACTGGCCGACAGGTAAGAAAAATGCCGGTAGGTTTCTCTCGACTGGGTATTGGATATGTGTACTTCAACAACCGGGATCTTAATTGATTTCACAGCATCAGCAATAGAGACCGACGTATGGGAATACCCGCCTGCATTAATAATAATTCCTTCGTACAAATGGGCCGCCTTATGAAGAGTATTAATGATCTCTCCTTCAATATTGCTTTGAAAATATTCCAGTGTTATTTCATGGTATTGTCTGCGTAATTTTTTCAGATAGGCTTCAAATGTCATTTTCCCATAGATCTCAGGTTCTCTGGATCCAAGTAAATTCAAATTTGAACCATTTATAATAAGCAGCTTCATCTTTGTGGTTTTATTTGATCAGGTTGGTCTGATAAAACTTTTCTATTTCCCAGATTAAAAATGAAAGGTTTTTATAGATTTTCACCCAGAATACAACATTTTTCATCTTCATACAAAAATAATGGTTTTTTATGTATCTTTGTGCAGATCACTCTTAGGGGGTGCCTTAAATATAAGGGCTGAGATTATACCCTTCGAACCTGGTCCGGATAATCCCGGTGTAGGAATAAAAATAAAACCATGAAAATATTTTCTTTGACTTTATCGGAGTGGGTAACACTTTTTACCCTGTTCAATTCGATCTTTTTCAACCAGCCCGGCTTTGCCCAGTTTAGTATTAGCGGATCGGTTGTAGAACAATTTACGAACAAACCATTGACCGGTGCACATATACGATCAGAAAAAAACCAGATATCAGTGCTCAGTGATGCAAATGGTCGTTTTATAATAACCGGGCTTAAAACGGATAGGTATTCTTTAAAAGTTTCATTTGTCGGATTCCGGAGTCAGCAGATCGAGGTGAATCTCATCTGCGACACATCACTTCATGTTTCTATGGAGCGGGTTGCAATTTTGGGAGAAGAAGTCAACATTATAGCCACCCGCGTTCAGCAACAGCAACCAGGTACTTATTCCACAATTTCCGGGAAAGAGATCACAAGTGGAAATCTTGGTAGAGATATGCCGTATCTGTTACAAACAACACCATCTCTTGTAACAACATCAGATGCAGGCAACGGAGTCGGTTACACGGGAATGTATATCCGGGGAACTGATCTGACCAGAATAAATGTCACCATCAACGGAATACCGGTGAATGACGCTGAATCACAAGGTGTTTGGTTTGTTGATTTTCCTGATCTCGCTTCATCCACAGAGAACATACAGATCCAGCGCGGTGTCGGCACCTCTACCAATGGCGCGGGTGCATTCGGGGCCTCCGTAAATATTAAAACATCCGACTTAAAACAAGAACCCTATGGAGAGATCGATCTCGCCGGAGGATCATACAGTACCTTTAAATCGACTTTGCGCTTCGGAACTGGTCTAATCAATGAAAAGATAAGCATTGATGGTCGATTGTCCTACATAACATCCCAGGGATATATTGACAGGGCTTCCTCAAATTTGAAATCATATTTTCTTTCGGCCAGCTTCTTTGGGAAAAATACAACGATTAAGCTGATTACTTTTTCAGGTTTTGAAAAGACATACCAATCCTGGGAAGGAGTGCCTAAAGATTCGCTGGAAACAAATCGCACATATAATCCGGCAGGTGAATATACCGACGCTTCAGGAAAAATAAATTATTACCAGGACCAGACTGATAATTATCAACAGGATAATTACCAGTTGATCTTTTCCCAACGCCTGATGCCAAATTGGAATTTTAATCTGGCCGTCCACTATACGAGAGGACGCGGATATTATGAAAACTATGATCAGGAAGCATCGTTTGCCGATTACGGATTAAAAAATGTCATCATTGGAAACGATACAATAACAAGCACCGATTTAGTGAACCGGAAAATGATGGAGAATTATTTCTACGGATTTACATTTTCAAGTAATACTTCATGGAACGATAATGTAAAGATGACTATCGGCGGTGGGTGGAATCAATACGACGGACGGCATTTCGGAAAAATCATCTGGGCAGAATTAGCTTCCGATGGAAATAATGAACGGGATTGGTATTATAATACAGGACTAAAAAATGATTTTAACGTCTATACTAAACTCACCTATAAACCAATCAAACTGATAACGTTGTACGCAGATCTTCAGTATCGTTTCGTAGGGTATAAAATGGAAGGAATACTCGATGATTTGAGACCCGTTGATCAGAATCATACTTTTAATTTTCTTAATCCAAAAGCAGGTATATTTTTTCAGATCAACGACAAACATCAGGCCTATGTCTCCTTTGGAATGGCAAACAGGGAGCCCAGCCGTAATAATTACAAGGATGCCGATCCAGACAGAATACCCACCTATGAGACGCTATTTGATTATGAGTTGGGTTACTACTTCACCAATCCGATCTTTCATGCGAATTTCAATGTTTACTACATGTCTTATACCAACCAACTCGCTCTGACAGGAGAGATCAATAAAGTCGGTGAGGTGATCATGGTGAATGTCCCTCACAGTTACAGACTTGGTATCGAACTGACAGCCGGTCTTGACCTGTTTAAAAAGCTTCAATGGAATATTACATCAACCATCAGCAAAAACATTATAAAAGATTTTACTTCCTATATTGACACTTATGATTCCACCGGAGCATTTTGCGGACAAGTATCGGAATTCCTGGGAGAGACTGATCTATCCTTTTCTCCGAATTTCATCTTTGGCAGCGAACTGACTTATAAACCACTGCCATCATTGTCCCTATCATTAATTTCAAAGTACATCGGACGTCAATACATTGATAACACTAGCGATAAATCCAGATCCCTGGACGGCTATTTTGTAAATAACTTTTCAGCCAGTTACTCTGTAAAAATAAAACCCCTTAAAGAAATAGGATTTAATATCTTGATTAACAATATTTTTAATCAAAAATACGAATCCAATGCCTGGGTTTATCAATACTATTATGATCAGGTTCATTACGAAGAAAGCGGCTATTTTCCTCAGGCATTGATCAATGTTCTGATAGGAATTACGATCCGCATTTAATTCTCCCCTTTCCTTTTGGTAATTAAGATAAATATCCTAATCTTGCATAACAATTTTATCCGGAGGGAATATTTTTCCTGTTATGGAAAAAACAATCAGCATAAAGAATAAAAGAGCTTCTCATGAGTATTTTCTTATCCAGGAATTTACTGCAGGGATTCAACTTACAGGTACCGAGATTAAATCAATACGCGATGGGAAGGCATCCATTGCCGATGCATATTGTTCATTTACCGGACAGGAATTGTTTGTCAGAAACATGCATATAGCCGAATATGCAATGGGAACTCATTATAATCACGAACCCAAAAGAGATAGGAAATTATTGCTCACGAAACGCGAACTGAGAAAGTTGTCTATTAAAGTGAAAGAGCGTGGATTTACGATTATTCCGACACTTTTATTTATTAATGAAAATGGATTTGCAAAACTGACCATTGCACTTGCCCGGGGAAAACATTCCTATGATAAGCGTGAAACGCTTAAACAGAAGGATATACAGAGAGAAATAGACAGACATATATAAATTTTTGGCAATGACCGGAAGGATGATCAATAATACTGTGGAATTGTATAACACGTGATGAAATGAGAAAGGCTGGAAAACCAGCCTTTCTATTGGGTGGAAGATGGGATTCGAACCCACGGCCTTCAGAGCCACAATCTGACGCTCTAACCAACTGAGCTACGACCACCATGTAAAGAGTTGCAAAAGTACATAAAATTTTTATTTTTGTCCATCATGTCATATCCTTATCTCCTGTGATTTTTCGTAAGCGGACATATATTTATTCCGGATCATTATCGGCATTAGCCTGGAAACGGTTTAAAAAAAATAAGCCGGGTATGATTTCCCTGGTATTTATCATCTGTACCGCCATAATTGCACTTCTTGGATATCTGATAACACCTGATTCCACACCCTTTGCCAACGAACAGCATCTTGAACTCGGATTAAAGAAACCCGGGTTTTCGGTGACTTGTATCCGGACCGTCAAAGAACATGATATCCCAAAGGTCAGTTTACTCACCCGGATGATCTGGGGAGCAAAAAGCCGAACTACGGTTATACCTGTACAATCCTATTCCATTCGTAATGACACTGTTTTATATTATGAATATTCCGGAGAATCCGTTCCTGCAGTCTCTTCTCCGCAGAAAATGGAGAAAAAGTTGCTATTGGAGATCTTTACTAAAAGATTCTGGCTGGGGACTGATCGTTTTGGACGTGATTATCTGAGTTTGCTTATGATCGGTGCCCGCGTCAGTTTATCGGTCGGATTTATTTCTGTTTTTATCTCTCTTCTTATTGGAATTATTATTGGTGCTCTTGGAGGGTATTACAGAGGTTGGATTGATACGATCATCGTTTGGTTCATTAATGTCGTCTGGTCCATTCCAACATTATTGCTGGTTATCGCTATAACCTTTGCATTGGGGAAAGGCTTCTGGCAGGTATTTGTCGCCGTGGGACTTACCATGTGGGTTGAAGTTGCCCGGGTGGTCAGAGGTCAGATTCTGAGCATCAGGGAAAAAGAGTTTGTTGAAGCAGGACGAGCATTGGGATTTTCAGATTTCAGGATCATCGCCAAGCATATTCTTCCAAATGTCATGGCTGCCGTGATAATTATCTCTGCTGGTAATTTTGCTTCTGCTATCCTGATGGAGGCTGGTTTAAGTTTTCTTGGTCTTGGAGTACAACCTCCTGTCCCCTCATGGGGTTCGATGATGAAAGAAAATTATGGATATATTGTTCTCGATTATGCTTATCTTGCTATATTGCCTGGCATAGCTATCCTACTCTTGGTACTTGCATTTATGATGATCGGGAACGCCCTTCGTGATGCCCTCGATGTGAAGAAATCTGAATTTTAATCGTTGGGATTAAATTCCAGATTTCCACATGGGGTACTGTAATTGGTCTTACAGGAACCTTTATTGAAAAATAATTTTATTGAAAAATAAAAATCCAGTCCGGTAAAATTATTGAAGTCAAAGAAACTCCCTAATTTATCGGTACCAATCGTGAATCCATAAAAACGAAAAGCCAGTCCGATACGTGGGAGATACCAATCATATAATGATATGGGAAGGCTAACCTCAAACCATCTGTTTTCATAACGCGGAGTTATGGATAACTCTGCAGGCCGCGACAAAGATGCTCTACCAAGGTTAATACCATAGATCAAACTGGCATTGATGTACCAGTGTTCTTTTAGATGGTAATCAAACTGAATGCTGAGTGCTGACGGAAGCCAAAGTACGAATTTTCCTCCTGAATATGCAGCAGTGTCATTTCCATAAAATTTATAACTGATCGTATCCATCAATTGATCAACGTTGCTGAATTCAAAACTGGTAAGTTTTTCCCAGTATGATGACCGGTCATTAATTACATATTTCCTTGCATTTGTTTTAAATTGGATGGCACCGATATCAATTAAAGAGACTCCAATCCTGTAAAGGTAATCCTCATAACGGGGTGCGCAAAATGAAGTATAGCTATTTGACGTATGATGCTGTTTCAATCGCTGGTAGGTGATCCCGATGTCAAATCCAAAACCGCCTCCTTTAAAAAGTTTATTCAGATCAAACTCATTGGTTTCATATGATATCGGTAGTGCAACTCCATATTCAGCATTCATGTTTTTTATACTCAATGTGGAATCATTTAGTACGATATAATCAAATTGATTAGAGTACATATATGTTCCGGCAACTCCGAACAACCGCCTGACTGATATACCTGCCGACAACATATTAAATCCCCGTGAATAAAACCGGTATGAATAACTCAGACTCAATTCAGTCCACCCCATTTCAGCAAATGAAAACGGGCGGTTATCACGGTAATTGATATTATGTTGGGGCCGATAATTCAATCCAAGATAAAGAAAGTTTGCCAATTCATAGGGAAGATTATGCGCAGAAATTACGTTTCGTACAGAAGTGGTAATGCCAAATGCGTGGTCATTCCAGATCAACATGGCTCCGGGTCCATCCAAACGGATGGAAGAATAGACATTTTTATAATTGTTATTATTATACCTGTAAAAAGCCCGTTCCTCCGTACCATAACTTTCATTATGTACCGGCCACTGATATCCACTTTCAAAGAAATGAGAAACTTTATAATCCTCTTTATTCTGATACAGGAAATTATTATCTAAAAAAACATCAGCACCTAAAAACTGGATATCGAGATAGGTTTTAGAATTATGCATCGCGCTGGGATTCAGCTTAATACTGTTAATCCCGGAATAATTCCCCAGTGAGGTCCCCAACATCTCTTGTCCCAATAATGAAGGGGTAAAAGGAAAAGATAAAAACGATCCGATCAAAATAATTTTTTTGATCATTTTTTAAAATTGATGGATTGTCTGTGTATAGATAAGACACAATATGAATTCTGATGGTTGGTTAAGTTTAACGAATTTTTCAGTTAAATATTACAATTACGTATCTTTGCACTCCCATTCGAAGTATATTTTTTGCGGATGTGGCGTAATTGGTAGCCGCGCAAGACTTAGGATCTTGTGCCTTAGGGCGTGGGGGTTCGAGTCCCTTCATCCGCACAAATTTCCGGCTCAATGCCATACAGTTAATAAATAATGAAAATCAATGATTATAACCAGAGAAAACACCGGTGAACTAACCGCAATCGTAAAAATCGGAATTGAGCCTAAGGATTATTCCGAATCTGTCGATAAAGTAATTCACGATTATAAGAAAAAATCAAGCATACCCGGTTTCCGCCCTGGACATGTTCCGACGGGTCTGATTAAAAAGATGTACGGAAAAGCAATCCTTGCAGAGGAAGTTAATAAGTTGATCTCCGAAAACCTCCTGAAGTATATCAAGGATGAAGATCTGGAAATCCTTGGAAACCCTTTACCCAATCATGAAAAGAATTCTGCCGTCGATTTCGAGAACCACACCAGTTTCGATTTCTATTTTGATCTTGGATTTGCTCCGGCATTCACTATCCCGTTTACTAAGGAGACGGAAATTGAACGGTATACAATCGAAGTAGATGATACCCTGATTGATAAATATGTTGAAGATACCAGAAAACGTTTTGGAAAACCCATTGTCACAGAAAATCAGGAAGCCGGCAGTCAGGAAAGTAAGGAAGAGTCAAAAACAGAACCAGCCGATCTTAATCCGGAATTTTTTAATCGAGTTTATCCTGGACAAAACATTGAAACGGAGGAGGGATTCAGGGAACAGATCAGGAAAGACGCATCCAATGGTTTTACTGCTGAATCTGATAAGCTTTTTTATCATACCGTCACTGAGACTCTGGTGAAGAAGACAGATATGCAGCTGCCTGATTCCTTTTTAAAAAGATGGATCCTCGAGAGTAATGAAGGAAAGTACACGGAACAGGATATTGAAAAAGATTATACTTCATTTGTAGAATCAATGAAATGGCAACTAATCGAAAATAAACTTATTAAAGATTATCATATTGAAGTAAAAGATGAGGATATCAGGAATTATATCCGGACAAATATCCTTCGACAAATAACCCCGGAGGATCTCGATCCGGAAAATCAAAAAAAATACGATACTATTATCGATGCTTTTTTACAGAATAAAGAGCAAGTACAGAGGATCAATGACCAGTTATATAATACCAGGATTCTTGAATTATTCAAAACAAACCTTGGTATCATCGAGAAAAATGTCACTTATGCAGAGTTCATTAAATTGGCCTCTGTACCGCACGAACACGAACATACTCACGAACATGAAAATGAGCACGAACATGAACATGATGAAAATCCTGCTCATTAATATAATGTATTAATTATTAAAATAAATGACATGAACGAATTCTCAAAATTTGCACTTAAACAGAGAGGGATCAGCAGTCTGACCCTTGAAAAATATAAATCCATATCGGCCAACTATATTTCTCCAACAATCATTGAAGAAAGGCAGCTTAATGTTGCCACGATGGATGTTTTTTCGCGTTTGATGATGGACCGGATCATTTTTCTTGGCGTTCCGATTGACGATTATGTTGCAAATATTATTCAAGCCCAGTTACTGTTTCTGGAATCGGTCGATCCAAAGAAGGATATCCAGATATATCTTAATACACCGGGTGGTTCAGTTTATGCCGGACTTGGCATATACGATACTATGCAGTATATTTCATCCGATGTCGCTACTATTTGTACGGGCATGGCTGCCTCCATGGGAGCCATTCTATTATGTGCCGGTGAAAAAGGAAAGAGAACTGCATTACGCCATTCCAGAATTCTGATCCACCAGCCCATGGGAAGCGCCGAAGGCCCAGTCTCAGATATCGAAATTACTACGCATGAAATTCTAAAACTCAAAAAAGAATTATACGAAATTATTGCTGCTCACTCGGGACAACTTTACAAAAAAATCCTTAAGGATGCGGACCGTGATTATTGGATGACTTCTGAAGAAGCAAAGAAATACGGGATGATCGATGAAATCCTTGTCAGATCAAAGAAAGAAAATTAAAATCCACCATGGCTAAATCCGGAGAAAAATGTTCATTTTGCGGACGCGATAAGCATGAGACGCGCATTCTCATCGCTGGTTTAAATGCGCATATATGTGAAACCTGTGTTCATCAAGCCCAGACCATTCTTGAAGAGGAACTGGTTACCGACAGACAGAAGGCCTTTCCCGATTTTAAACTTCACAAACCCAATGAAATAAAGCGTTACCTTGATCAATATGTCATCGGACAAGAAGAAGCAAAACGGATTGTTTCTGTCGCTGTCTATAATCACTACAAACGCATCTTACACAGTAAAGAAGACAAAGAAGATGATGTTGAGATTGAAAAGTCAAACATCGTTATTGTCGGGGAAACCGGAACCGGAAAAACGTTACTGGCACGTACCATCGCAAAGATGCTCAATGTTCCATTCTGTATCGCAGATGCAACCGCTTTAACAGAAGCTGGTTATGTAGGTGAGGATGTGGAGAGTATTCTTTCAAGACTTCTTCAGGTTGCCAATTATGATTTGTCTGCAGCAGAAAGAGGCATCGTCTTTATCGATGAAATTGATAAAATCGCCCGCAAAGGGGATAATCCCTCAATCACCAGGGATGTCTCCGGAGAAGGCGTACAGCAAGCATTGCTTAAAATGTTAGAAGGGTCAATTGTTAATGTTCCTCCGCAAGGCGGCAGAAAACATCCCGAACAGAAGATGATTCAAATCAATACTCAGAATATTTTATTCATCACCGGGGGCGCTTTCGACGGAATTGATAAAAAAATTGCTTCCCGTCTGCAAACCAATAGAATTGGTTATAAGATCGATAAGAAAAGAGAGATGATCGACAAGGATAATATTTTACAGTACATCTCTCCTGTTGATCTCAAAGCATATGGCCTGATCCCTGAACTGGTTGGCCGTCTGCCTATCGTCACATTTATGCATTCTCTCGACCGCGCTTCCCTTCGCCGTATCCTTACCGAACCTAAGAATTCATTGGTGAAACAATATATCAAACTTTTCGAATTTGATAACATCACATTGGGATTCGACGACGACGCATTGAATTTTATTGTGGATAAATCAATAGAATTTAAACTCGGTGCGCGGGGTCTCCGATCGATTTTAGAAAATATCATGACAGATGCGATGTTCGACTTTCCTTCAAAAGGGAATATCAAGAAACTGCAGGTGACCTTGTCATTTGTCACTCAGAAGTTCCAAAAAAGCAGCAATTCGCATCTCAGGGTGGCGTAATACTATATCCGATATGTTTCCGTTATTCTGTGGTGTTTCCAAGAAAAAGGATGAAGCCAGAAATTATAATCGTCTTTCTTTTTCTATCCGTTACCCGGTTATCGTTTTCGCAGGATACTTTACAAATCAATAATCCTCTTTCTTCTGTTAAGAGCGATTCTTCTTCGAACATCGATTCAATCGCTGAGATCGAAATAAAGCCAGTCGTGATCTTCCCCCCCATCCCTCAAGGATCGAAACGTGCGATGATCAGATATGACAGGTTGGTTTATAATGTCAAAAAAGTCTATCCTTATGCAAAACTTGCCAGTCTGAAACTTCTTGAATATCAAAAGATACTTGATACTATACCGGATGAGAAATCCCGTAAGAACTTTATGAAGAAAGCTGAGAAGGAACTGGAGGCACAATTCGGAGATCAGATCCGGGACCTGACTTATTCCCAGGGTAAAATCCTCATCAAACTAGTTTACCGTGAAACAAACAACTCTTCTTATGAAATTGTCAAGGAATTTCGCGGAGGTTTCAGGGCATTTGTCTGGCAAACCCTTGCGGGTATTTTCGGTTATAATCTTAAGACCATTTATGATCCTTCCGGAGAAGATCAGGCAATTGAACGTATCATAATAATGATTGAAGCCGGAGCTATTTAGTTTTTCTTATAGATGATAAACCTTAACTTTACTGCCCATATTCGGCTGACCAAATGAAACTGTCAATTGTAATCGTCAACTACAATGTCAAATATTTCCTGGAGCAATGTTTGCATTCTGTCATGAATGCCATGAATGGTCTCGAATGTGAGGTGTTTGTTGTCGACAATAATTCCGTGGACGGATCGATCAGGATGGTAAAAGAAAAATTTCCTGAAGTTCATTTGATTGAGAACAAGGATAATATTGGATTTTCCAAGGCCAATAACCAAGCGATCCGAAAAAGCAAAGGGGAATATATTCTATTGCTTAATCCGGATACCCTGGTTGAGGATGATACATTGAGAAAAGTTATCGGTTTTATGGATAGCCATCCGGATGCCGGTGGACTGGGTGTGAAAATGATTGACGGGAAAGGAAAATTCTTACCTGAAAGCAAGCGAAGTCTTCCTTCACCCTCTGTTTCATTTTTTAAAATTTTTGGAATTTCTTCCATCTTTCCAAAATCTCGTCTGTTTGGCAAGTACCATCTGGGATATCTGGACAGGGATAAGATTCATCAGATTGAAGTTCTTGCCGGAGCCTTTATGTTGATAAGAAAACAAGTATTGGATAAAATTGGCTTACTCGATGAAGCATTCTTTATGTACGGGGAAGATATTGACCTTAGTTACCGTATTACACAGGCAGGATATCATAATTATTATTTTCCTGAAACACGGATAATTCATTATAAAGGAGAAAGCACAAAGAAAAGCAGTATAAATTATGTCTTCATGTTCTATACTGCCATGATCATCTTCGCAAAAAAACATTTCTCCAAAGGAAATGCCAGAGCTTCTTCGATAGTAATCAATTTTGCAATCTACCTCCGTGCTTTTATTTCAATCCTTACCCGTTTTGCTGGCCGAATCCTGCTTCCTTTAACCGACGCTCTTCTTCTTTTTATCGGTATTGATCTTATACGGATTTATTGGGAACGGAATTTCATCTTTCCATACGGAGGTCATTATCCTCCTGCTTTATTACTGATTGCAGTTCCCGTTTACATTCTCATCTGGCTGACCTGTGTTTACCTAAGCGGCGGGTATGATAAACCAGTGCGTCTGCGAAAACTTATTCAGGGAATGCTGATCGGAACTTTGATCATTCTGATTCTTTATAGTTTGCTTAGTGAACACTACCGGTTTTCCAGGGCACTGATTATTTTCGGGGCGGCATGGGGAATTGCTGCGATGCTCGCCGTCAGGTTCCTGTTACATTTCTTCAAACTGAAAGGATTTCGTCTTAATTCTGAAAAAAATAAACGATTTATAATTATCGGAGAAAAGGAAGAGGCGGAACGAGTATCAGACCTTCTTCAAAAAACAGTAGCAAGTCCATCATTCATCGGGTTAGTAAGCTACCATCACCACAGGAATAACACCAATGGATTTATTGGATACCTGGAGCAGGTCAAGGAGATCATTACAATTCATAAAATCGACGAAGTGATTTTCTGTGCAAAGGATGTTCCTGCCCAGGTTATTATCGATAAGATGTCGGAACTAAAAGAAGAACAAGTCGATTATAAAATTGCTCCGCCTGAAAGTCTTTCAATAATCGGAAGCAATTCCATCAATACATCCGGCGATCTTTATGTTATTGATATCAATGCAATAACAAAGAAATCCAATCGCCGGAATAAGCGATTGCTTGATCTGGCTATTGCTCTTGCTCTCCTGATTTTCTATCCCGTCTTTTTCTTCTTTATGAGAAAGCCAATCGGATTATTATGTAATATTTTCCTCGTAATCTTTTCTTTAAAATCCTGGGTTGGCTACCTTCCAAGTTCAGAACAAGAAGTCCGGCGTCTCCCTGAAATAAAAAATGGAGTTTTGACACCCTTGGATACATTTATCAACAAAAACGTTTCGAAGGAATTTACATCACGGCTTAATATTCTTTATGCACGGGATTACAAAGTCACCAATGACCTGAACATAATTCTAAAAGGATTTCGTGAATTGGGCCGTCACTGAACCATTTATTTTGAATCCTTATAAATAAGAAAACATTACCTTTGTTCAGACAAACAATATACTTTTATGACAAAAATCGAAATTGTCATTCCAAAATTGGGTGAAAGCGTAATTGAAGCAACTATAACCCGATGGTTAAAAAATGAAGGCGATTCGATCAATGAAGAGGATCCTGTTGTCGAAGTTGCTACTGACAAGGTGGATTCGGATATTCCATCTCCCGTATCGGGTATATTGATTAAAAAGCTTTTTAATGAGGGAGATATCGTTCCGGTTGGACAAGCATTTGCCATTATCGAATCTGAAAAGACGACAAATTCTTCCATACCGGCTTCCGATGAACCATCCGGTTCTTCTCAGATTCCGATATCTCCTTCAGATATTTCCAGGATTAGTGAGAATATTCCGGAACAAACTGTTGAAACTGTCGGCGATTCAAAAGAATCGCGTTTTTATTCTCCCTTGGTCCTGAATATTGCAAAACAGGAAAATATACCGGTGAGGGTTTTGGACACCATTCCAGGGTCCGGAAAGGATAACCGTCTTACTAAGGTTGATCTGATGACCTATATACTAAACAGGACAAAATCCGTATCACCTTCCCCTGAACCTGAAAAGCCAACATCAATTTCCGGAGAGAATGAGATTATTGAGATGAACCGCATCCGGCAATTGATTGCCAAGCACATGATTAAATCGGTTCAAACTTCCCCACATGTCACCTCATTCCTGGAAGTTGATATGACACGTATTGTTCAATGGCGTGAAAAAAGCAAAGAAGATTATCTGATAAAATACAACCAGAAACTTACCTACACTCCGGTTTTCATTGAAGCAATAGCCGCTGCAATAAAGGATTTTCCAATGATCAATGTTTCGGTCGATGGTACAAAGATTGTCCTTCATAAATCAATTAATATTGGAATGGCTGTTTCCCTCCCTGATTTCAATCTGATTGTTCCAGTTATTAAAAATGTCGGACAAAAATCCTTCCATGAAATTGTCAGAGATGTCAATGACCTCGCCGACCGCGCCCGGAAAAGCAAGTTATTACCCGACGAGATTTCCGGTGGAACGATATCACTCACTAACCTTGGTTCCTTTGGCACACTGGCAGGAACTCCCATTATTAATCAACCTCAAACGGCTATTGTCGCTGTCGGTTTAATCAAAAAACGTCCCGTAGTCATTGATTCACCCACCGGAGATATGATTGCCATCCGTTCAATGATGATTCTCTCCATAACTTACGATCATCGCGTTATCGATGGAGCACTGGCCGGACAATTCTTGAACCGAATGCAGAATTATTATGAGAACTTTAATCATCCTTGAAAGAAACTATGGAACTTAACCTGAACCGCCCTATTGCTTTCCTTGATCTCGAGACAACAGGAATAAAAGTTGCAACAGACCGTATTGTTGAGATCTGTATCCTGAAAATAAATCCGGATCAGAGCACTAAGATGAGGACCCAAAGGATCAATCCCGAGATGGCTATTCCCGCGGAAGTGATTGCAATCCATGGAATTACCGACGATGATGTAAAAGATTGTCCAACGTTCCGGATGATTGCCCATGAATTCTTTACTTTTCTTGAAAATTGCGATTTAGCCGGATTTAATTCCAATCATTTCGATATTCCGCTCCTGGTTGAGGAATTTTTGCGCGCCGATATCGAGTTCGATATCAAAGGGCGAAGGTTCATTGATGTTCAGAACATTTTTCATAAAATGGAACCCAGAAATTTATCAGCCGCCTATAAATTTTATTGTAACAAAGAACTTATCAACGCCCATAGCGCCGAATCGGATACAATAGCAACGTATGAGATCCTGAAAGCCCAGCTGGACCGATATAAGGGATTGACGATCAAAGATAAGCGCGGAAAGGTCTATGAACCTGTTATGAACGATATAAAAATCCTGAGTGACTTTTCCTATTCGACAAAATCAGCCGATCTTGTGGGTCATATTATTTTTAACGATAAAAACCAGGAAGTCTTCAATTTTGGTAAATATAAAGGAAAATCTGTCGTTCAGGTATTCAAAGATGAACCCTCCTACTATGACTGGATAATGAAGAGTGAATTCCCTTTATCTACAAAAAAAATTGTCACCTCCATCAAACTCAGGGGATTTAACAATGAGTCGGTCAAACTCGAATTATTCTGAATCCAATGAAAATAATCTGTATCGGCCGTAATTATCAGGACCATATCATTGAATTAACCAGTGTGAAACCATCGTCCCCGGTTTTTTTTCTTAAACCCGATACTTCCATGGTAATCAGGAACCGGCCGGTTTATTATCCGGATTTCACAAAGGATCTTCATTATGAAGTCGAATTAGTGATTAAAATCTGTAAAGTCGGAAAGAATATTCAAAAACGGTTTGCTGGCACTTATTACCAGGAAATTGGAATTGGAATTGATTTTACCGCGCGTGATATTCAGGAGAATAATAAGCGTAACGGACTCCCCTGGACGATGGCCAAAGGATTTGATTATGCAGCGCCGGTCGGGAAGTTTCTTTCAAAAAGTACCATCAATGATTTGAAGAACATAAGGTTTCATCTTGATCTGAATGGCAATATGGTTCAATCGGGAAATTCCAGCGAAATGATCTTTTCCTTCGAAGATATTATTTCATACATCTCCCATTTTATAACGCTTCGTTGTGGTGATCTGATATTCACAGGTACCCCTTCCGGGGTAGGTCCCGTAAAAATTGGTGACTATCTGGAAGGTTTTATTGAGAATGAGAGACTTCTTTCCTGCCGCATCAAATAAAAATTTTCGGATAGAGGACAAGACTCTGTATTTCAGCAGCTATTGAATAACTATTTCTTCCACGACGTTAGCCTCAACCTCCCGGTTGAGTGCTGCGATAATTTTTTCTTTGGCAAAGGATAATTCGCTACGCAATGCAGATGAATCGACTTTCACAAACAGTACCTTTTTACGGATCGATAAATCCAGGGTATGCTTCGCAACCATGGTCCCGACTATTTTCTCCCAGGAGTGAATGGCTCTGGTTTCGTTTAATTTATCCTGCAATCTGAAATTTTTAAGAAATTCTTCGATAGCAGACCTCAGAGATTGTTCATTGGAACGTCTCATCTTTTAACCCACGGGTAATTAAATATTCGTAAACATTAATTTATTTTCACTGTAATCTTTGATGAATAAAGAACCTTACGGAATTTTTATTTTTTTGCTCGTTAACCCTCCGGCAAGCCACGGGAATGTAAGGGCGGGATTCATTTTTCTGTTTGTATCAATACCTGCTATATGGATTCCACAGGAAGCCTGAATATCCGGTGGTCAATATCCATCGAATCAAAATTCCGGAGAATTCTTTCCTCACTGGTATCCGTTATAAACACCTGACCAAAACTGTGCTCGCTTACAAGATTGATCAACTCCTGTACCCTTGTATCATCCAGTTTGTCGAAAATATCATCGAGTAACAATATTGGATTATAACCTTTAGCTTTCCTTGTGAAATCAAATTGAGCGAGTTTCAGCGCAATCACAAATGATTTTTGCTGACCCTGAGAACCGTATTTCTTGATCGGGAATCCCTCCATCAGAAAATCAAGATCGTCTTTGTGTATTCCAGTGGTCGTATACAGGGCTAACCTATCAGCAGGTAAGGATTCTTCCAATTTTTCCCGGTACGACAATTGATCCAGTTGAGTGCGGTATCCGATGAAGACCGATTCGGATCCATGACTGATTAATCTGAAATATTTTTCAAATACCGGAATTATCTGTTCCAGGAACTCTTTTCTTTTTTGGGAAACCGATTCCCCATACTTGATCAGTTGTTCATCCCAGATCTCCATGGAAAGTTTATCGAAAATATGCTTTTCCGCAAACAATTTCAACAGGGAATTGCGTTGTCCAAGAGCTTTATTATACCTGATCAAATCATCAAGATATATTCTATCAAATTGAGAAATGACACTATCCATGTATTTCCGTCTTATTTCGCTTCCATCGTTAATCAGATCACGATCGTAAGGAGATATCATAACCAAGGGAAGATACCCAATATGGTCTGAAAGGCGATCATACTCTTTTTTATTCAGAAGGAAGCGTTTCCGCTGATTTTTTTCCTGAATGCATTGAATCAGATTCTCTTCACCGGTTTTCTTAATAAAAACTCCGTGGATAGCAAAGAAATCCTGGTCATGTCTGATATTTTGAGTATCGATCGGAGTAAAAAAACTCTTGCAGAAAGAAAGATAATGAATGGCATCCAGAAGGTTGGTTTTTCCAACACCATTGTTTCCGATAAAGCAGTTGATGTTTCCGGAAAATAAAAAATCAGCCTGAGTATAATTTTTAAAATTATTGACAGAAAGTTTGTGGAGGTACATGTCAGGAGGATATCTTTTGAATTTCCTTTTTGATTTCTTCCATAAGCCACATCGGGGTTGAAGTCGCACCACAAATACCAATATTATTTAGTCCGTGGAACCATTCATCCTGCAACTCAAAACGGCTGGAAACCAAGTATGTGTTTTGATTTACTTCTTTGCAGACCTGAAATAAGATCATTCCGTTAGAGCTCTTTTTTCCACTGACGAAAATCACAGCATCGAATTTTGAAGCAAATTCACGCAATTGTCCGGACCGGTTCGATACCTGCCTGCAAATACTGTCATTCCATTCAAAATTTATTTTTCCGTCCCGGGATGCAATCTTCATTTTTTTCTCAATAATCCTGACAATATTATCAAATCCTTCAACACTTTTCGTCGTTTGGCTGTACAAGCGGACAGGTCGTGAAAAATCTATTTTATCGAGATCTTTCTCGTCGCCTATGATTATTGCAGTTCCGTTGGTTTGTCCTCTTAATCCATTGACTTCTGCATGTCCCTCTTTTCCATATATCACAATCTGTCCGGATATCGGCTGCATTTCCTGGAATCCCTGATGGATAACATTCTGAAGGTTAAGGACGATCGGGCATGAGGCATCTATCAGTTCTATATTGTTCTTAAGTGCAATCTTGTATGTTTCAGGAGGTTCACCATGAGCGCGGATCAATACTTTACTATCATGAATCTCTAAGAGATCGGTATGGTTAATAATAACTAATCCCAGCCTCTTCAGGCGATTCACTTCCATATTATTATGGACGATATCCCCCAGACAATAAAGGGTTTTTGAGTTTTTCAGTTCCCTCTCTGCTACTTCAATGGCATAAACGACACCAAAGCAAAAACCGGAATGAGGGTCGATGATGACATTCATTACTTTTTCTTGGAAAACTCCTGCAAATTTACAGAAAGAGTTATGTAGTTCGGATTAGGACTCCCGGCCTGAAACGATGACCGTGTATAACTCAGGTTAAACATCTTGATCCTGACGCCAGCTCCAAAAGAAAATCCTGCCAATCCTGCTTTATTGTACAACTTTAGTTCTTGCCTTCGCTGATAGTTGTATCCTATCCGTATGGAAAGAACTTTTGCAATTGTCACTTCGGCCCCGAGAACGATGTGTCTCATCAGGTTATCGGCAAATTTACCTATACCGGTTTTTTCTTTGGTTTCTCCGGTCAGTGGATCGGCCTGATTTCCCGGATCATTCGGATCGATAGAACTGAGGTCCCATTTTTCAAGATGCGTTATCAGCTCGGAAAAACGTAATGGTATGTGTTTAAGTTTTTGCGATAATCCGATCTGTAATTCAAAAGGCAGGGATTCGAATTCACCTGGTCTGTAAGGAATAATCTGAACTCCGATATTTCTTCCGATCAGCGATGCCGTGAAGGACTGTTCTTTCGTTGTATAGGTACCGGCAACATCAACGGCAATACCCAAGGAGTTATAGCTTTCTAGTGCAGAGTAAATTAACTTTCCATTTGCTCCAATCGAAAAGTGCTGGTTCAGCTGACGCCCCCAGCCAATATTCAAAGCATATTCAGATGCACTGAATGTGCCGTATACATTTCCCTCCGCATCCGTTTCAGTGAATTTCCCATAATCGATAAATTGAAAAGTACCAACAAAACTTCCTGCTTTATTGAAAGTCCTTGAATAGGTCACATAACCATAGTTCAGTCCATTAAAATAGTTGATAAAACTAAAGGCAAGCTGGTTATGCATTTCGGGAGTAATGAGTGAAGGGTTAGCCAGGGCTAAGGTAATATCATTGTCTTTTATTGCAAGAAAACTCCCCCCCATTCCGGCTATTCTGGCAGAATTGGTAAGATTCAGAAATTCATAAGTATGGCTGCCTCCTATCTGAGCATTAATATTACTCAGAAAACAGAGGGGAATGACAACAAGGAACAGAATCCTTCTTAGTAAGTCGTGCACAATCGTTTGATTATTTTCTCATAACAAACGTAAGGTTCGGGGAAATATTATTTAAGTAAAAAATTTCAAGATTTAGTTTATGGAAACAGATTATCACGTCATTAATCCCCTGCCCCGCTTTTTGATTTTACTTTCTGTTTGAAAATCTGCAACTAGTTTATCAAGGATCCCGTTGATAAACGATTTGCTCTTTTGAGTGCTGAATTGTTTTGACAGCTCGATGTACTCATTTAAGGTCACCTTTACAGGTATTTCAGGTAAATGAAGCAATTCAGTCAATGCCATTTTAATCAATATAATATCCGTAAGGGCAATGCGATCCAATTCCCAGTTCCGGGTTCGTGATTGAATCAATTCCTCATATTCCTCACTATGCATGATGGTCCCGCAAAACAGCTCTTGAATGAATTTCTGATCCTCTGCAGGATCATCGTCATGTTCTTTATGGAATAAGTACTCCAGGCGTTCATTTTCAGAGGTATCCTCATTCAAAAGCCTGAGCATCTTCAGAACAAACACAGAGGCTACATCGAAATCATCCGACCAGTAAATGAACCGTTCTTCACAGAAAGAACGAAAATCTCCTGATTTGGCAATAAATTTTCTAAAAATCCGGACCATCAATTCTCTGTCTTCCTGATAAGAGGAATCCATGGAACAAAGGTATTCGGCAAGTTCTTTACTGGCTTTGATCTTCTGGTAAACCTTCCTAACCATCTCCTGTTCCTCATTCCAGGAGATTTGATATCGTTTTATCGCCTCAGATACGGAAATATTTGACTGAAGCTGGATCAGCAACTTATTCTTCAGGAGTTTTACATTAGGATTTAGTTCTGCTTCAGTAGGGATGAACTTGAATTTGGCTTCTTCCATCCTGACTTCATAGAAATGAAATACTTCAAGCAGAAAAGAGATTTGAAGATAAAATAGTTCATTCATTTTATCTATGCTTTGCAGTACCTTTTTTTCGGCTAATTCAATACGAGTCTCTCCCCCCTGGAAAAATGCATAAAGTCCCTGAAGAACCTTTACACGAAAATGTCTTCTGCCAAGCATAAAAATCAAAGAATGAAAAAGAACATATTATTACAGGTGTTTATTGACGTGCAAATCTAATGAAATTAAAATAAAATTTTAATTTCAAATAATATTTTTATTTTTGCGTTTGAAGAAAATTGAAGTACATCATTTAAATCGTGAATGCATTCATGGAAGATCTCGAAAATAAAGACAGGGAAAGGGAAGAAATTTTCTCCCGGGCGGTACGGGCTGGAAAACGAACTTATTTTTTCGACGTTAAGGCTACGGTAGGAGAAGAATACTATCTTACTATCACCGAAAGCAAACGCAGGTTCAACAATGAACAGGGCAAGTTTTTTTATGAGAAGCATAAGTTATTTCTGTACAAAGAAGATTTTGAGAAATTCAACAATGGCCTTTCTGATGCCATTGAATTCATCAAGACCGGAAAAGCCCCGGTAAGACCGGTGACTGAATTAGAGGAAGTAATTGAAGAGACAGATCTTAAACTAAAACATACGAATATTGAGTTTGAGGATCTGACACCGGAAGCAGAACCCCGATAATTTTATTTCATAATATCAGCACTTCCGCAAGCTGTCTATCCAGACGGCTTGTTTGTTTTTAAAACTTTTCAACATTGTAATCCGTCTTATTTTTTAAACGTATTTTTGTGCAATTAGAGTAAATATCTAATGAGTAAAATAATAGCGATCGCGAATCAAAAGGGTGGAGTTGGCAAGACAACTACTGCCATCAATCTTGCAGCAGGACTTGCCATACTGGAGCACAAAACACTGATCATTGATTCCGATCCTCAGGCCAATGCAACTTCCGGAGTCGGATTTGATCCCAGAAACATTAAAACAAGTATCTATGAGTGTATTATTGACGATGTGGAACCGGTCAATATTATCCTTAATACAACGACTCCTTTTTTAGATCTCATCCCGGCTCACATTGATCTCGTTGGTGCTGAAATTGAAATGATCCATTTGCCTAACCGGGAAAAAATGATGCGGAAGGTGATCAACAAAGTCAGGGACTCTTATGATTTTATTATCATTGATTGTTCTCCCTCTTTGGGTCTGATTACAGTAAATGCATTAACGGCAGCAGATTCTGTTATCATCCCTGTTCAGTGTGAATATTTTGCGCTTGAAGGTTTGGGTAAGTTACTGAATACCATAAAGATCGTCCAGTCAAGGTTAAATCCTTCCCTGGATATTGAAGGAATTCTTCTCACCATGTTCGATAACCGGTTAAACCTGGCCAAACAGGTTGTTGAGGAGGTGAAAACCCATTTTCAGCAGATGGTTTTCAGAACCATCATCAACCGGAACACAAAGTTAGGGGAAGCTCCCAGCTTTGGGGTTTCTATCATGATGCATGATATAAACAGCGTTGGAGCCATCAATTACCTGAATCTCGCCAGGGAGATTCTTCAAAACAATGACCTTACCCGGTTGAAAAACGAAGAAAAGGAAATCAATGTCTGATACACACGGAAAGAAAAAGGTTCTTGGAAGAGGTTTAAGTGCGTTGCTTGACCATCATGAAACAGAAATTCCGACCCGGGAAATCGATGCTGATTATCTCTCGGGTTCTGTTGCTCAACTTAAAATTGAACAGATTGAATCCAATCCTTTTCAACCGAGGGTCCGGTTCGATGAATCCGAACTGGCCGAACTCGCCCTATCTATCCAACAACATGGGATCATCCAGCCCATTACCGTGCGAAAGCTCGGACATGAAAAATATCAGATCATAGCCGGTGAAAGAAGGTTGAAAGCGGCCAAACTTTCGGGTCATGAGGTGATCCCTGCTTTTGTTCGGATTGCAAATGACGAACAAATGCTGGAAATGGCACTTGTTGAAAACATCCAACGGGAAGATCTCAATCCATTAGAGATAGCAATCAGTTTTCAGCGGCTTATTGAGGAATGTAAACTCCGTCCGGAAGAATTGGGTCACAAAGTCAGCAAGGACCGCACCACCATATCTAATTATATCCGGCTACTAAAGCTTCCTTCGGAAATACAGGTTGCCCTCCGGGACGACTTGATAACCATGGGTCATGCCCGTGCTCTGATTAATATGGAGAACGAAAAAGATCAGCTGCTTCTCTTGCAAAAGATTTTATCAGGAAAATTATCGGTTCGGCAGGTAGAAGAGATGGTACGTAGACTTCAATCCGGGAATAAACAGCCGAAACACATCGCGGAGAAAGTTCTTCCGGAAAAATTTGAACTTGCGAAGACCCACCTTTGTGAAAAGCTTAATTCAAAAGTAGCTTTGAAGGTGAGTCGAAAAGGTGCCGGATCAATTACTATCTTGTTCGACTCTGAAGATGATTTCAACAGGATTGTATCCAAACTTGAATCCTAAATGAGAATATTTTCTCTTTTGGTTTTCTTTTTTTTTCTTTTGCTGTCTTTCCCGAAACCAGTTCTTTCGCAGGCAGACAATAGCCATATTGAAGTGCCTGATTCAATTTTAGAGAAAGAACACTCTCCTACCAAAGCAACCCTGATGTCAGCCTTTGTACCTGGATTGGGTCAGATCTATAATAAAAAATATTGGAAATTACCTATTATATATGCCGGTTTCGGAGTACTGACTTATTTCATTGTTTTCAACGCCGACCTGTACATCGACTTTAAATGTGCATATATCGAATCTTCATATGGCAATATGAATGGTTCATACAGCGACCTTGTAAACAGGTATACTAAAGATGAATTGTTATCGGGACGGGAATACTACCGAAGGAATCTTGAAATCAGCTGTCTCATAACAGCACTATGGTATGCACTGAATATTGTAGATGCTGCAGTGGATGCGCATTTGTACACCTATAATATTACGGATAAACTGTCATTAAAGGTCGAACCTGCTTTTCAATCACTTGGATTCCGGAATCAGACCTCAGCAGGCTTAAAAATTAAATTTAACTTCTAATAATCAACAACATAAAAGCAAATGAAATATCCATCCAAACATCGTTTATATAAACCGCGGATGATAATAATGGATATTCCATGTGACCAATGAAATATAAAATTAATAACGCATGAAAATTGCTATTTTAGGTTACGGAAAGATGGGCCAGGAGATCGAAAAAATGGCCAAAAAGAGGGGTCATGAGATTGTCTTGATCATTGACAACACTGAAGATTGGGAAGAAAAAGGCCCTCTTTTAAAAGATTGTGAACTGGCTATTGACTTTTCAACTAATGATAGTGTTATTGACAATATCAATCATTGCTTCGATGATGATATCCCTATTGTAGTCGGTACCACGGGCTGGCATGATGATCAGGAAAAAATATTTCAAGAATGCCGGGAAAAAGGGAAATGTCTTTTCTATTCTCCAAATTTCAGTATCGGGGTTAATATTTTCTTTGATCTGAACCGGTTCCTTGCGGGACTGATGTCACAATGGGGAGAATATGAGATCTCCATTGAAGAAACCCATCATATCCACAAAAAGGATGCCCCAAGCGGAACTGCCATCTTCCTCGCTAACGATATTATCAGAAATATTGAAAGAAAAGAGAAATGGGTAAAAGAATTATCTGAAAACCCGGAAGAAATTGAGATTAAGTCATACCGTACAGAAGATGTTCCCGGAACCCATATAGTACGTTATACCTCTGATGTCGATACCATTGAGATCATCCACACTGCAAAGAACAGAAAAGGACTCGCATTGGGAGCCTTACTTGCAGCAGAATGGGTCATTGGTAAAAAAGGGGTTTTTTCCATGAAGGAGTTTCTTCAATCTCAAAAAAAATCAGATTGACAACAAGAAACCTCCAGTATTTTCGTTTATTTATATAAAACAACTATAATCGGATGAATCTATATCTAGTAATAACCATTCTTTTTTCCCTGGCTTCCTTGGTCGGACTATGGGGAATTTTTGAAAAAGCCGGTTACAAGGGCTGGATTACCCTTATTCCATTTTATAACTTGTATATCTGGCTTAAAATTATCAGGCGTCCTTTATGGTGGTACATTTTTCTTCTCGTACCTTTCATCGATGTTTTCGTAATACTTCTGATGATCGTTGAAACCGCCAAATGTTTTAAAAAGTACGGTCTTGTTCAACAAGCGGTTGCGGCACTCTTCCCTTTTTTTTATCTCCCTTACCTTGCTTTCTCTCCAAAAGAGAAATATTCTGATCCTTCCAAACTACCTCCGGTCAAAAAGACAGTTTTACGGGAATGGGTCGATGCTATTATTTTTGCGGTTATTGCCGCCAGCATCATTCGCATCTTTCTCATTGAAGCATATACTATTCCTACTTCATCCATGGAGAAAACGCTGCTTGTCGGAGATTATTTATTTGTCAGCAAGATTAGTTTCGGGCCAAAAGTTCCAAATACACCGCTTTCCTTCCCCTTTGTTCATCATACATTACCTTTGACAACATCGACCAAATCATATGTTGAATGGATCAAACTTCCTTATTACCGTTTTCCTGGTCTGTCGAAGATACACAATATGGATGTGGTCGTATTTAATTACCCTGATGGGGACACCTTGTCGACGAAATTCCAAAGCAATATCAGCTATTATCAACTGGTCAGGCAATACGGACGCGATGCTGTTTGGAATAATGAAGAATACTTTGGCAAGATCATTGCACGCCCCGCAGATAAGAGGGAAAATTTCATCAAAAGATGTATCGGAATACCTGGGGATACCCTGCAGATCATAGATCGTAAAGTACTCATCAATGGTCATGAAGAACAAAATCCCGGAATAAAACAGTATAAATACATTGTTAAAACAGATGGCAACCCGATAAATATCAAGAATCTTGAAAAAATGGATATTACTGAAAAGACCACAACGTTTAACGATGGATCTTATGAAATTACCTTATCGGATGCCAGTCTCGGAAAGATTAAGCAATTCAGTAACGTTGTTTCTATCACACCCGAGATTATCCCTTCCGGGATCTGGGATCCGAATATTTTTCCTTTTGATTCAAACTACAAATGGAATGTTGATAATTTTGGTCCGATTTTTGTTCCACGCAAGGGATCAACCGTGAACCTCTCTCAGGAAAATATCTGCCTTTATGCAAGAATTATTAAGGTATTTGAGAATAATGATCTGCAGATCCGGGATGGAAAAATATTCATCAACGGGAAAGAGTCCAACTCCTATACCTTTAAAATGAACTATTTCTGGATGATGGGCGATAACCGTCATAATTCGGCCGATTCAAGATACTGGGGATTTGTTCCTGAAGATCATATAGTTGGAAAAGCAGTGTTTGTCTGGCTTTCTTTGAATCCGACCAAGTCCCTCCTGGATGGAAAAATAAGATTTAACAAGCTTTTCCGAATTATAAAATAATTATTTTTGTAAAATAAATCAACCTATTGCTATGAAAAAAACATCATCCGTTATCATTCTTCTCCTGATTGCTTTTTTCCTTTACCCATCTGAAGGATGGTCAGTAAAACCATTTGAAGGAGTAATTACCTATAAAATCACTTACCCGGACACCAAATATTCGGAAAGCCAATTAGCCATGTTCCCAAAACTAATGACAGTCACCGTCAAGGGGAATAAGGCAATTACGGAAATCAATACAGGAATGGGTTCTCAGAAAGAGATAATCGATTATGCTGAGAAGTCAAAGATTGGATTGATCGATATGATGGGACAAAAATATGCCGTCAGACAAACTGCGGAAGAAATAGAAAAAGAAGTTGCCCTTGCCACAAAACCTTCTATTGAATTGACGGGCGAAACAAAGATGATTGCCGGATACAATTGCAAAAAGGCGATCGTAACTGTTGAAGAACAAGGGATAAAGTCAACATACGAAGTTTATTATACAGAAGAGTTTGGCAGTAAAACTTCAAATTTTGATAATCCCTATTATCAGGATATTAACGGTTCACTCATGGAATTCACGATGAAAACGCCCCAGTTTAACATGAAGTTTTCGGTTTCAAATATTGAGAAGAAGAGTGTTTCTGCAAAACTTTTTGAGATTCCGCCTGATTTTAAGATTATTACCCAGGAAGAATTGAAATCCAAGTTCGGGGGAATGGAAAAATAATCCATGGCCAAGCATAACCATCCAATAAAGACAAACACCTTTAAAGAAGAGCAGAAAGACGAGTCTCTCCCGTTACAAACAGCTCCGGTTAAAGAACAAAAACCGAAAAGAAAAAAAACAGAGAAGCCGGGAAAAGAAAGACGGAAATTGTCGGAACATGACCTTGCCAAGCGAGAACAGCGTTTCCGGGTAGTCGGTCTTTTATTTCTTCTGACGGCAGTCTTTTTACTATTTTCCTTTATCTCCTATTTACAAACCTGGAAAGTTGATTTCAGTTTTACCGATACCGTCTACAAGCATTTTTCATTTGATCATCTCTTCGATAATAAGACTCCGGTAGATAACTGGATGGGAAAGACAGGCGCTTTATTCGCCTACCTTTTTATTTCCAAATGGTTTGGTGTTGCTTCTTTCCTGTTTATTATTCTATTATTTAATACGGGAATGAAGTTATTCTTTAATATCACCATCCTGCCCATCTGGAAAACGATTGAATATTGCTTTTTCGGAATTTTATGGATTCCTGTCCTGTTTGGCCTGATTGTTCCGGATAATGATTTACTGTCGGGTAACTATGGATTTCAGATGAATCTTTGGCTGATTGACTTTCTCGGGATCACAGGACTCGGACTGTTGCTCGGATTTACTTTTTTAAGTTTTTTTATTCTTGCTTTCAATATTCCTTTCCGATGGTTAAAACCAAAGAAGAACCCTGAAATCATGCCCGAAGAGGCACAAACCATTGCTTCAGCTGAGGAGATTCCTTCAGATGATCATTCGCCAATGCCCGAAAACCAGTTCGTGGGTGATAAGAATCCGGACAAACCTCTAGAAAATGAAACAGAAAATGAAATCAATCTTGAACTCCCGGCGGTAAACAATGATCGACCTGAAAATCAGTCTGATATCGAACTCCAGATTGAAAAGCCGGTTGAGGAAACACCAGGTAACGGAAAAATTGAACATTATACTATTGACACCCCTTATGATCCGACTTTAGACCTTCCAAAATATAAATTTCCCCCCCTTGATCTCTTGAATGATTATGGTGGTGATTCCGTTAATGTAAGGAAAGAGGAACTGGAAGCTAATAAAGATAAGATTGTTCAGACCCTGGGCAATTATGACATCAGGATTCAAAAGATCAAGGCTACTATTGGTCCTGCCGTGACCCTGTACGAGATAGTTCCGGAGGCAGGGATCCGGATCTCAAGGATAAAAAATCTTGAAGATGATATAGCACTGAGTCTTGCCGCATTGGGAATACGGATCATTGCTCCCATACCCGGGAAAGGGACAATCGGTATTGAAGTTCCCAACCAGCATCCGGAAATTGTATCCATTAAATCATTACTTGCTTCCGAAAAATTTAAAACGACCAATTTCGAATTGCCATTCGTGATGGGGAAAACCATTTCCAATGAGACTTTTATTGCTGATTTGGCCAAGATGCCCCATCTGCTGATGGCAGGCGCCACCGGTCAGGGAAAGTCGGTTGGATTGAATGCCATCATTACCTCTCTTCTTTATAAGAAACATCCATCCCAGGTGAAGTTCGTCCTTATAGATCCGAAAAAGGTTGAACTGACTTTATATTCCAAGATCGAACGTCATTACCTTGCAAAACTCCCTGATTCGGAAGAAGCGATCATTACCGATACTAAAAAGGTCATCCGGACCCTGAATTCCCTGAATATTGAAATGGATAACCGTTATGATCTTCTGAGGGATGCACAAGTCAGGAATATCAAGGAATACAATGATAAATTCTTTGCCAGGAAACTCAACCCTCAGGAGGGACATCATTTTTTAACCTACATCGTCCTTGTCATTGATGAATTCGCCGATCTCATTATGACGGCCGGGAGAGAAATTGAAACCCCGTTGACCCGGCTTGCCCAACTGGCCCGTGCAACCGGGATACATCTGATCATTGCAACTCAGCGACCCTCCGTAAATATCATAACCGGTACTATCAAAGCGAACTTCCCTGCCAGGATTGCATTCCGCGTGATATCCAAGATCGATTCCCGTACCATTCTGGATACTTCCGGAGCTGATCAGCTCATCGGGCGTGGTGATATGCTCCTTTCGACGGGAAGTGATATTATACGACTACAATGTTCCTTTATCGATACTCCTGAAATTGATCGTCTGACTGAATTCATTGGATCACAGCGGGGTTATCCTGAGGCATTTGCATTACCTGAATACTATGATGAAGATAACGAACCCGGAAAAGAATTTAATCCAAATGAAAAAGATGAATTTTTTGCTGATGCAGCAAGACTCGTTGTTGAGCATCAGCACGGGTCTACCTCTCTGATTCAGCGGAAACTCAAACTCGGATATAATCGCGCCGGCAGAATCATCGATCAACTCGAAGCAGCGGGGATAGTGGGATCGTTTGAAGGAAGTAAAGCCAGGGAAGTTAAGTTCAATGATCTCAGAATGCTGGAAGAATATCTTAAAGGCTTGAATGAAGGCTGATTGCACAAACCATGGATATTCCAGTGACAATTAAAATTTGAAATTATTATCAAATGACTATACAAATGAAGGGAAAATTGATTTTCAGTTTTTGTCTGTTGGCCATATTTGGTTATTCACAGGTAAAAGACATTAAATCCATCGCGTTGCTGGATGAGGTGAGCTCAAAAGTAAAATCACACAAGTCAGTCAAAGTTGATTTCACCTATTCCATGGTAAATTTGAAAGCTAAAGTTAATGAAGAGAAAACCGGGGACTTGCTTTTATCTGGTAATAAATACAGGATAACGGTTGCAGGTCGTACTATTTTCAGCGACGGAAAAACGATCTGGACCTATATCGAAAGTTCAAACGAAGTACAAATTCATTCCATGGAAGATTCCGACGATGCCATGACTCCGTCAAAACTCCTGACATCCTATAATACCAACTATAAAAGCAGGATCATCAAGGAGAGAAACCAGGATCCGAATACTGAATTCGTTGAATTAATTCCAATTAATCAGAAGAATATCATAAAAGCCATCCTGGGTGTTGATAAAACAAAGAAACAAATAAAAAGCATCTCATTTTTCGACAAAGGCGGTAGCAACTATACTTATAAAATCAATAAATATCAAACCGATGTCCCGTTGCAAACGGCTGATTTTATTTTCGATGCATCAAAACACCCGGGCGTGGATATCGAAGATATGCGTTAATTCATGTCTGTCAGAACCATACCAACCCCTGTTCTTTTAAAGAAAGAAGCCGAAGCCATCCGGATCTCCGTCGTACAAAGTCTTGCAGAGGCTGGTTCCGGCCATCTTGGTGGATCTCTTGATCTTGCCGATATTTTAACGGTCCTTTATTTTTCGGTTCTTAATCATGATCCCCGTAATCCATACTGGGACGAGAGAGACCGTCTGATCCTTTCCATAGGTCATGTTGCCCCGGTTCTTTATGCCATACTGGCTCATGCAGGATATTTTAAACCAGAGGAATTGCTGACCCTTAGAAAATTGGGAAGCCGTCTGCAGGGTCATCCCGGAAGGGATCATGGACTCCCTGGGATTGAATTATCATCAGGATCTCTTGGTCAGGGTCTGTCGGTTTCGGTCGGTTTAGCCCTCGCAGCAAAGATGGATCAAAAAAGCTGGAAGGTGTTTTGTATTCTTGGCGATGGGGAACTTCAGGAAGGTTCCGTATGGGAAGCTGCAATGGCAGCATCTTATCATAGACTGGACAACCTGATTGCAATTGTCGATCGTAACGGATTACAGATAGATGGCAGAACAGAAGATGTGATGCCCCTGGAGCCTCTCCCGGAGAAATGGGAATCATTTAACTGGAATGTTCTGGAATGTGACGGGCATGACCATGACCAGATTTTAAAGACCTTTAAAAAAATAAAAAACAATTCAGGAAAACCTACGGTAATAATCGCCCATACCATTATGGGAAAAGGTATTCCGAGCATAGAAGGTGATTACCATTGGCATGGTAAGGCGCCTTCCATCAAGCAGGCAGAAGAGTTTATCAAAGAAATATCCAGGAAACCAAAGCGTGAACGAACTGTTTACGAACAAAGGAGATAAGGCGACAAAGCTGGGATTCGGAGAAGGATTGCTTGCCGCAGGTAAGCAGAACCCGAAAGTAGTGGCTATTGGTGCTGATATTTCTGTTTCTGTCGGAGTTAATCTATTCGTGGAAGTCTTTCCTGAAAGGTTCATTTCCCTTGGGATCGCAGAGCAAAACTGTACCGGAGTTGCCGCCGGATTAGCACTGGCAGGAAAAATCCCGGTCTTTTCAACCTATGGAGTTTTTTCAACTCTCCGGAATGCAGACCAGATCAGGGTTTCCTTATGCTATAACAATCTTCATGTTATTATTGGCGGCGCTCATTCCGGAGTTTCTGTCGGACCGGATGGAGCAACCCATCAGGCACTGGAAGATATTGCAGTCATGAGGGTAATGCCAAATATGACAATCCTATCGCCTTGCGATGCAACACAAACACGGTTGATGACCATGGCAGCCATTGAACAAGTAAAGGGACCCGTTTATATTCGTTTTGGCCGTGAACCCATGCCTGATTTTACCAATGAAAATGAAACCATAGAAATAGGGAAAGCTCAGATATTCAGGGAAGGATCAGATCTGTCAATTATTTCCACCGGACATATGACATGGGAGGCATTACAGGCTGCTGATATGCTCGACCGGCTGGGTATCCAATCCCGGGTAATTAACATGCACACGATTAAACCCATTGATAAAGAGACCATAATCAGTGCTGCAAAGGATACCGGTCTTATACTCACAATAGAAGAGCACCAGATTGCAGGCGGACTCGGTAGTGCCGTCGCTGAAGTTGTTTCAGGATCCTATCCGGTAAGGATCGAAATGTTAGGAATGAAGGATCGTTTTGGAGAATCGGGGAAACCAAGGGAACTCATGGAAAAATATGGATTATGTTCCGGTTCAATAAAACAAATTGCGCTGAACTTGCTTCAAAAGAAATCAGGAAAAAAATTATAGTTCCCAGGGATATTCGATTCTGACCAGATGCAAGCCACAAGCCGGAGCGGAGCCCCCCGCATTTGATCTGTTCTTGCTTTCAATGATCCAGCGCAATTCCCCAATGGTCAATTTCCCTCTTCCCACCATAATTAATGTTCCCACAATAGCCCTTACCATATTTCTTAAAAAACGGTCCGCTTTTATGGTAAACACAAGTTCATTGTCAATGGAATCCCAATGGGCGTATTCAATTTTACAGATATTCGTTTTGGTATCTGTTTCCGTTTTTGAAAATGAAGTATAATCACTGTATTCCATAATAACTTTTGAAGCCTCATTCATCAGGTTAATATCAAAAGGACCGTATAGAAAGTAAGTCAGATCCTGACGAAACGGATTCTTTACTGTTGTAATAAAGTATTTATAGGTTCTCGATATTGCAGAATACCGTGCATGAAAATTGGATTCAACCTGAAAAATCCGGTAAGCGACAATATTTTCAGTTAAGAATCCATTGAGTTTAAAAACGAGATTGTCCAGCCTTTTGGGTGTTATCGATTGATCAAGATCGAAGTGGGCAAAATATTCTGAGGCATGCACCCCTGCATCCGTTCGGCCAGCTCCCGTGAGTTTGACCGGTTGTTGCAGTATCATGGATAAGGAATCTTCAAGTATCTCCTGGATAGTCAGCGCATTCGGCTGGCGTTGCCAGCCGCTGTAATCATTCCCTTTGTATGCGAGCTTGATAAAATACCGGTTCATTTCTGGAAATTTGATATCACAACTCAAACAGAGAAGTAATCATCCGCCTCAAAGTTACAATTAAAGAAATCAGTTTCACCCGTTGGAATTAAACTATAAGCATGAAATATCCAAATGAAACATTGATCAGGAGCTTTGCTGTTATGTAGGAAGATATTATCAGGAAACAGGACAAAAACCTGGAACAAATTATTTAGACCAACTAAAAATTTCTATTATTTCTAAAATAATACTTTCAGTTGTTAGTTTATTAACAAAAGAAATTATAATTTTGCTTGATCACAAAAAATAAAAACATTATCATCTATAAATCAATAGCTTAAAGAAAAGCAAAATGACCAATAACGATTTTTTAATTCATGATTTAGTTCAAAAATACGGTCATGAAAGAACCAGTCTCATCCCTATTCTCCAGGGAATAGTTGAGGAGAAAAACTACATTTCCGATGTTGATATGACAGAGGTCGCTAAGGAGTTGGATATTTCTGCTGCCCAGGTTTTCGGAACAGCAACATTTTATTCATTCCTTGATACGGAGCCAAGGGGAAAATATGTCATCCGGGTCTGCAAGACGATCACCTGCGATATGCACGGAAAGAAAACAATTGTCCAGTCTCTGGAGGATATGCTGAAAATAAAGGTCGGCGAAACCACCCCGAATAAAATGTTTACTTTACTGGAAACAAATTGTTTGGGATGGTGCCATGAAGGGCCTGCCATGCTAATCAATGAAAAGCCTTTTTCCGGTTTGACATCGGAAAAGGTCCATGACATTATCAGCGAATACATGCATCAGTAATTATTAATATAAAGGAGATTACATCATGTCAGAATCAATGCTTAAAAGAGTTGATCTTATTTTCGGGGAATATTCAAATGTTAAATATAAAATCCTTGCCGAAACATTGAAGCGTTCCAATGAAGATATTTTAAAAGATATCCTGGATTCAGGACTCCGGGGAAGAGGGGGCGCTGGTTTTCCTACCGCAATGAAGTGGAAGTTAACCAGTGAATCTCCGGAAAAAGAAAGATTTGTGATCTGTAACGCCGATGAGGGTGAACCAGGTACATTTAAGGACCGGGAGATCCTTGCGCGTGTCCCACGGAAAGTTTTATCCGGCATGGCTATCTGCGGAAAGGTAATCGGAGCAAAGAAAGGATATTTGTACCTGCGTGGTGAATATCGCTTTCTGCTTCCCGATCTGAACAAAGAATTGGAAATATTCCACAAACATGCAAAGGATCTGGGTTTCGATTTCACGATCGAGATCCGTCTCGGCAGTGGCGCCTATATCTGCGGTGAAGAAAGTGCACTTTTCGAATCTATGGAAGGGGGTCGTGGTGAACCAAGAAACAAACCTCCCTATCCTACCACATCCGGTTTTATGAAAAAACCCACCGTCATAAATAATGTGGAAACCTTCGTGAATGTATTAATGATCATGCGACTTGGACCTGCCCAGTATAAAAAACTGGGAACTACAGATTCACGCGGATCGAAAGTATTCTCTGTTTCCGGCGATACTCCTATTCCCGGTATTTATGAACTGGAGTTGGGGATGTCGCTTGACCGGTTTGTCGATGAATTTGGCGATGGCGACACCAAAGCAGTTCAAGTTGGAGGTGCCTCAGGATTCTGTGTTCCTCGAAAGAAATTTAAAGAAACGGTTATCGGTTTCGAAGGGGTGCCAACCGGAGGATCGATGATGATCTTCAACAGTTCCCGGTCAATGTACAACGTTTTGCATAATTACCTGGATTTCTTTGAAGAAGAATCCTGCGGTCAATGCACCCCCTGCCGGGTTGGATGTCAGCAACTAAAAAAGGGGATCATAGCGGTCAAGAAAGGTGAAAAGAAAATCGGTTACCTTGATCAGCTTATGAAGTTAAGTGAAAGTATGAAAATTACTGCAAAATGCGGATTAGGTCAATCCGTAGCCAATTCCTTCTCTTCGATTGTTAATAATTTCAAAGAAGAGATGATTTATTAATTCAAAATTTAACACGAAAATACCAAAATCAAATATGGCTAAGAAAAAAATAAACCTGGTTATCGACGGAATAAAAATTTCTGTTGAAGAGGGCACGACCATACTTCAGGCTGCACGGGAACTGAACATACACATTCCGACTTTATGTTATCATGATGATCTTTGCGTTGCAGGGAATTGCCGGGTTTGCGTCGTGGAACAGGAAAAGGTTAAGTCCTTACCCGCCTCATGCGCTATGCCGGTATCAGAAGGAATGGTGATCCATACCAATAGCATGAAGGTTCGTCTTGCCCGGAAACATGTTGTGGAATTATTACTTTCAGAACATAATGCGGATTGCACCAAATGTTATAAGAATGGTAATTGCGAATTGCAGGTACTTGCTTCCCAGATGCTTACCGGCGATCATATGTTCCTCGACCTGGTACCGGATAAAAAATACACGATCGATACTTTCAATACCGCGATCATTAAAGATGATTCGCGGTGTATCCGTTGCCAACGTTGCGTAAGAACATGCGAGGAACTGCAAAGTGTCAGTGCGTTGGGCGTGGCCTACAAAGGAGACAAAATGAAAATTTCGACTTTCTTTGAAAATTCACTCCTTGAAGTAGTATGTACAAATTGTGGTCAATGCGTAAATCGCTGTCCGACCGGTGCACTCATCGAACGGAATTACATTGATGAAGTTTGGAATGCAATCTATGATCCGACCAAACATGTGGTTGTTCAGACTGCCCCCGCTGTCCGTATTGCCCTGGGTGAAGCGCTGGGAATGCCTCCCGGTAAAATCGTAACGGGAAAAATGGTCTCTGCTTTGAAACGACTGGGATTCGATTCCGTTCTTGATACAGATTTCACAGCCGACCTCACCATTATTGAAGAGGGTCATGAACTTCTTACGAGATTAAAAAAAGCATTGGTTGACAAGGATCCTAAGGTCGCCCTTCCAATGGCTACCTCATGCTCACCGGGATGGATAAAATTCATTGAACATACCTTCCCCGAGTATCTTCCGAACCTTTCAACCTGTAAGTCTCCGCAACAGATGTTTGGTGCTCTAGCAAAGACCTATTACGCACAGAAACGTAAACTCGATGCAAAGAATATTGTTTCTGTTTCAATCATGCCGTGTACTGCCAAGAAATTTGAAGCCAACCGTCCGGAAATGCGTTCAAGCGGCTATAAAGATGTCGACTATGTACTTACGACCCGCGAACTGAGTATCATGATAAAACAAGCCGGCCTTGATTTTGAAGCTTTACCTGAGGAACATTTTGATAGTATCATGGGTAGTTCAACGGGGGCCGCTGTCATTTTCGGATCAACCGGTGGAGTAATGGAAGCCGCTTTGCGAACCGCTTATGAAATTGTCACAGGCCGTGAAGTTCCATTTGATGGATTGAATATCACTCCCGTCAGAGGGACCGAAGGAGAAGTCAGAGAAGCTACCATAAAGCTTGACAAAGTCAAATCTGAATGGGGTTTCCTGGAAGGTGTTGAAATGAAATGCGTTGTAGCCAATGGTCTTGCGCACGCAAAAAACGTCATGCAGAACGTCAGGGATGGGAAGGCAAATTATCATTTTATCGAGATCATGGCATGTCCGGGAGGATGTTTGGGTGGTGGTGGTCAACCTATCCCAACCAATCCGGAAATACGTTCAAAACGCAAGTCAGCCATTTACGAAGAAGATATGGGAATGCCGATCAGAAAATCTCATGAAAATCCTGAGGTTACTCAAATTTACAAAGACTTCTTAATTGAGCCATTAGGGCATAAATCCCACGAATTACTACACACTCACTATACCCCTCGAAAGAGATACTAAACACACTACCCAAACTCAAAAAGGCTGCCCTGACGGACAGCCTTTTTTATTAAAAAAAAACTGCCCGAAATTATTCAGGCAGTCCAAGCGCATAAAACTATATGATATAAAGAACGATGAGAATTTCAATTCCTAATCTTCAATTTCGATCACTATCTTTTTTCCGTATTTTGTATTTTTGACAGAATAATTTCTTACTCTCTCCATGGGGATCTCACCTAATATATCAGAGATTGTTTCACCTTTGTTTTTAAACCTGTAGATACGTTTGTCCGGATCTTTCCAATATCTATCCAAACTCTGGTGACCAAACTCGTCAAGTTTTCTTAATTGATCCAAATTACAAGGAAGATCGAGGTCAAAATCCGGTTCACCTGACATTTCACGATGAATTCTTATTCGATCCTTTGGACCCTTTGTTAAAAGGATCATTTTTCCAACAGATTTTTGCAATGAATCCATTAAGGTTGAATCGGTTTGATCAACGAACATCTGGACCTGGATCTCTCTCATCTCATCTTCCAGCCCTTTCATCTCCTCTCTGATCTTTTTCATACATTTTATTCCTTCTGGAAAATCAGATCCTTCAGGTATCGTAAAGATCGTATCGATCTCTGTTTTTTCTCCATCCTTGTCGGTCACGACTTTCAGAATGATCGTTTTCTCTTTCCCCTTTTCATTGCTTCCGCTGTTTTGTGCATTTGTAGTCTTTGTGATAAAAATAGCAAACATGATAATAACACCTAATACCATGGTAAAAGATTTATTAATTGAAATGTTTTTCATAGCGTCCTCCTTTGTTTGTTTGACGGGGCAAATCTAATCGCTTCGATGCCAGCATGATGTTAACTAACCGTTAAAATTGGTTAATGAATAGTTAATCTTTACTTTTGGACCGATCCTTTTGATAATTTTGAATCATGAATAACAAAACACTTTCCTGGATCATTGTTTTTATTTGTGTTTCACTTGCAGGGATTATCTTTATACAATTTATATGGATCCGGAATGCAGTTGAGATCAAGGAAGCCCAATTCGACCGTAGCGTTAATGATGCGTTGGGAATGGCTGTAAATAAAATCGAAACCCGTGAAAATGTAAATTTCCTGAGCAAGAACCTTGTGGGTGATAGTATGAGAATGGTCATTCAGGCCTTTGCCCAGGATACCATTTTATCATCCACGGCAAAAATCGATTCTCTTATTGCGGTCGAAGATTATTACAGCCGTCCGCCCAAACAAGGAATTCCAGGAAATAAACGAAGATTTAACCCTCCCGGAAACTATCTATCTGATTATCAAAGGCAAAAAAGATTCATGGATTCGATCATGAATGAAATGGGAATTCAGATGATCCCTCCGGAACAATTAATGTTTAATGTTGAATTTTCATGGAATGATCAGGATCTTGAACGTCTGGATTCATTAATACATATCCGGGAGTTCTCTTTTGCATCCTCCGGAGCAGCGTTCCCTGCTGATGAGAATGGATACGATGAACATGAAATAATAATTCAGAAGCCGGACCTGTCATTTCAGCAATATTATAAATTCAATGTAAATCCCGATCCGGCATCCCGTCAAAGAACCCAAAACAGAAAACCCTTTCCCCCCTCTCCATCCCAAATACAGGAGCGTTTGAAAAATCTTACGATTAAGACCAAAAAACTGCAGGAGATAATTAAAAAAATGGCTATTGAGATTGAAACAGATACAAAACCTCTGACAGAGCGGATAGAAAAGAAAAAACTGGAGAAGATACTGGTCAATTCCTTATCTGATAAGGATATTACGCTTCCCTTTGAGTTTGCTGTTCAATCTGCCCAAAATGATACCATCCCTTTCCCGGTTAAATCAGCAGCTTTTACAAATACATTTTCAGGAACTATTTACCGGACCTCCCTATTCCCCAATGATGTATTTCAGAAACCCGAATTTTTACTGGTTTATTTCCCGGAAAAACAATCTCATCTTCTTGAATCGTTGTCACTGGTCATGATCGGATCAATATTCTTCACATTTATTATAATTCTCTCCTCTGCCTTAAGTATCTATGTGATGATCCGGCAAAAGAAAATTTCAGACATAAAGACCGATTTCATCAATAACATGACTCATGAGTTCAAAACTCCAATCGCGACAATTTCTATTGCCGCTGACTCGATAACCAACCAAAAAGTTCTTCAGGAACCTGAAACGATCAAAAATTTCACACGGATCATTAAAGAAGAAAACAACCGGATGAATTCAAGGGTAGAACAAGTCCTGCAGATGTCATTGATTGACAGCAAAGATTTCAGGTTAAAACCTGTTATTGTCGACATGCATGATATGATCGAAAAGTCAGTATCCCATTTTAAACTGCAGATTGAAAAACGCAATGGTAATATTTCCATCGACCTGAAAGCGGAAAATGCCATCGTGGAGGTTGATGAAGATTACCTGCGGAATGTATTGATAAATTTATTGGATAATGCCAATAAATATTCTCTGTCCAATCCTGAGATAAGAGTTTTTACCTTCAACCGTTCCGGAAAATTTTGTTTTGGTGTTGAGGATAAAGGAATTGGAATGAGTCAGGAGACTCAGCGAAAAGTCTTTGATAAATTTTTCAGAATTACTACCGGAAACATCCATAACATTAAGGGATTTGGTTTGGGACTGAGTTTTGTTAAAGCAATAGTGCTGGCACATCGGGGATCTATACAGGTAACGAGTGAAGTAGGAAAAGGAAGTAGGTTTGAAATCAGTTTGCCGGCAGTCGAAAAAAATATAAACCATGAACAAGCGGGTTAAAATACTTCTGGTTGAAGATGATCCGAATTTCGGATCGATCATGAAATCTTACATGGAGTTAAACGATTATGAAGTCGTTCTGAAAACAGATGGGAAACAAGGTCTTTCCGCATTTAAATCTGAACCTTTTGAACTTTGTATCCTTGATGTAATGATGCCTGAAATGGATGGGTTTAGCCTCGCAAAAGAGATTAAAAAATCAAACAGCGATATTCCGTTCATTTTTCTTACTGCCAAAACCCTGAAGGAAGATATGCTGGAGGGATTCAGGATCGGGGCAGATGATTATATAACAAAACCATTTGATTCGGAAGTCCTGCTGTATAAGCTCAAAGCCATTCTCAAACGAAAAAACCAATTGGATGAAAACGAATCAGATCTCAGGGAGTTTCAATTGGGAAAACTTCATTTCAATTTTACATTGAGGACCTTATCGCATGATGAACATGTTCAGCAACTCTCACCCAAAGAGGCAAAACTGCTGAAGATGCTCTGCACCTCAAAAGAAGGAATACTACTTCGAAAAGATGCGTTAGAAAAGATATGGGGAGTTGACAACTACTTTAACGGGCGCAGCATGGATGTTTTCATTGCCCGGCTTCGAAAGTACCTGAAAGAAGATCCATCAATCGAGATAGTAAATATTCATGGAAATGGTTTCCGGTTCATCATCGGAAGAGCAACGGATTGAAGATCATAAATTCCAAGAATTTCATTTCCATCAACCCTGCAGGAGAATTTCTGATTTATGTAAGGAGGTTTTCCTGACCGGTATTTCTTGATCTCCTCCGGGTCACTTGTATCACGAAAATTAGAGATATAATATTGCGCACCTTCACCTGGTTTCATAAAGTTTGCCTCCGTCTGAAAGGGATAAAAGGATTCGATACGCGAACTATAATTTTCACGTAATGAGTAATGATAGTATATTCTTTTGCGTTCTGCAGGCTCAAGAAGAAAGGAATTGAGATACCCGGGAAGGTTCAGCACCTGTATACGGATCAAATCAGACGTGTCGTTTTTAATAAGGTATTCCAGTCCATCCTTATAGGAAAGTCCCCAATAATCGATTTCAAAATTGGCTTCCGGCTCCGGTGCAAGAAAGTTAAAATAGCAATACTGGTGAGACTTCCACCGGTAATTATAGAGTACATTCACGCTTAATGCCGAAAGAATGATCGCGAGGAATAACAATTTTACTTGCTTCCCAAACTTTTCCGGAATGTTTCTTATTTTCATGGAAATCAATCCATCCAATCCATAAACCGAAAAGAAAACGATTGCAGGCCATAGAAAGTAGAAATGCCGCCAGCCGTCATAAAGCGTGGAATGAAAAAATACGGCAGCGCCGATCGGTAATCCCAGCCATCCCAAAAGGAAGAATATCATCCTGTTTTCAGAATCCATTAAAAATTTTCTTTGAATGGACAGGCATTTTATTAAAGCTATTATCAAGCCGGCAATGAAGAAGATAAGGTACACAATGGGAGTCGTAACCGTAATCCACAAGGGCAAATAGAACCACTGGAGTTTATTTGTCGGTAAATAATTCCCAAGAAAAAACATATTACCGGCAGTATGTGAAACATCATATTTTAAAAATTTAGTGATGATCTGCAGGGATTTTTCAAAAGGATGATCCCAGAGATAGGGATTCGTAATCCATGCGAAGAGAAGAAAACAGGAAATCAGGACAAACAGAGAAATCAAACGATTCCATTTTTTCTCCTCCATGCGGAAACGGATTGCTGCAGGCAGTAACAGAAAAACTGAAAGAATGGGGATTAGAATACCAACCGGACGGATATTGAATGCCAGGGCGCTGATCAGAGCTAACAGAAAGGCATGCCTGAACTTCCATGTTTCATTGAATAATATAAAAAAACGGAAAGAAAAGATGAAGAACACCATCAGGATGATGTCTTTTGAGTTATAAAATGATTCGGCAAATATTCTTGGGTGCAGAAATAAAACCAGACACCCTATGATCGGAAAGTAGTCCTTTTGAAACCTGTTTCTGATGATTGATGAAAAGACCAATACACTAAGCCAGAAAAAAATAAAGTTAATGAGGTGACGAAATAAAAAAACCTCTTTATAATCACGAAAACCAAATATCCTTTCCAGTGCGAAAATAAAAATCTCATAAGTTGCACCAAACTCTTTATCCCGGTATTCCTCAAGTTCCGGAACCGAGGAGGGAATTTCAACCAAATGTAAAGAGAGTTTATCCTGAAGATGCTTAAAGAAAACCACTCCGGAATTCCTTTGTGTGTTCTCATCCCAGGATATCCCATAATTTCCGAATTCCAGGAATCCCACCGTGAGCATAAGAAAGAGAATGATGATCTGGATCCGGTGAAAAGTATTTCCTTTAAGTAGTTTGCTGGTATCTGTTTTCATCAAATAGTGTTCCTGTTAAAGGTATAAATATATTCAAGATATCCTCAAACAGAAAAAAAATTTATTGGAGTAGATTGCTGAATGAATAAAAATTCTTTAATCCCGGGTAAATTTATTTTTTGTCAGTTTCGTCACTGGTGAGAAAGATTATGCTATTAAGCTGTCAAATTTTAAGAATTGTCAGGTTTTGTATGAAAACACTCATAATAATTTTTGTAAAATGGTGATTGATTACCAATAATATAATAACTCTGTGTTATTTTATTAACAATGTGAAAAAAATAACACTAATTTCTTGTGCATACCAAAAAAAGATTATATTTTTGCAAGCAAATTAGTCCTGTTACTTATTAATTTTATGATCATTTTTAATAACTTTGACAAGAATAGTTATGAACCATCCGATCAAATACCATCCAAACGAACCAATGAGGCTGATAAAGGATGTTTCATCAAACAATAAAATAAAAGCTTTACCAAATGGAAAGAATTAAATCGGTCACTGAATTAAATAATCTGCGTGACCAGTTAAAATCGAAATTATCGGTGCGATCCGAGAAAGATTCTCCGGAAAGTATCATTCAGGTCAAAGTAGCCATGGCAACATGCGGTATTGCCTCAGGAGCCAGACCAGTATTTGACTACCTGAAAGAGGAAATGGAGAAACGGAATATTCCGGCTTTGATCTCTAAAACAGGATGCATGTGTTATTGTTATGCAGAGCCGACTATTGAAGTGACCATTCCCGGTCATTCTCCTGTTGTGTTCGGACATGTCGACATAAAAAAAGCCGATGAGATTATTGAACGTTATATACGTAAAGGCGAATTGGTTGAGGGAGTCATAGAACCTAATTATAAAACTATCGATGAATAATTCCATGGGAGGAACACAGATGGCTAAAAAGCAGATAAAAATAGCATTACGCAATTGTGGTATCATTGATCCTGAAGATATCCATGATTATATTGCACATGATGGCTATAAAGCATTGGGTACAGTCCTCACTGAATTGACACCTGATAAGACCATCGAGATTATAAAGAAATCGGGTTTGCGCGGACGCGGAGGCGGAGGATTCTCAACCGGATTAAAATGGGAAATCACCCGTAAAGTAAAAGGAGAACAGAAATATGTTGTCTGTAATGCCGACGAAGGGGATCCCGGAGCATTCATGGACAGGTCGATCCTGGAGGGAGATCCTCACTCCGTCCTTGAGGCGATGACTATTAACGGGTATTGCACCGGAGCAAACAAGGGACTGGTTTACATCAGGGCAGAGTACCCGCTTGCAGTCGAACGTCTTAAAAATGCCATGAGCCAGGCGAAAGAATGTGGTCTGCTGGGTAAAAACATCCTGGGAACAAAATTTTCTTTCGATATTGAAATCCGGTTTGGTGCAGGAGCCTTTGTTTGCGGAGAAGAGACCGCCCTGATCCATTCGATGGAGGGTTCCAGAGGTGAACCGACCGTAAAACCCCCTTTCCCATCCGAAGAGGGATATCTGAAAAAACCGACGAATGTCAATAATGTTGAAACCTATGCCAATATTCCTGTTATCATCAATAAAGGATGGGAATGGTTTGCCGGGATCGGTACTGAAAAATCAAAAGGAACTAAGGTATTCGCGCTTGCAGGGAAAATAAATAACGTCGGATTAATTGAAGTTCCCATGGGTACGACTCTGCGGGAAGTGATTTATGAAATCGGCGGGGGAATTCAGAATGGAAAGGAATTTAAGGCGGTACAAACAGGTGGTCCCTCCGGCGGGTGTCTTACCAAAAAACATCTGGATACTCCGATCGACTATGATAATCTGATCGCTGCAGGCTCCATGATGGGCTCAGGCGGAATGATTGTAATGGATCAGGATGATTGCATGGTCGCCATTGCAAAATTTTACCTTGAATTTACTGTGGAAGAATCCTGTGGAAAATGTTCTCCATGCCGCATAGGGAATAAACGTTTGCATGAATTACTGGAAAAGATCACCCATGGAAATGGCACCAACGATGATATCGATAAATTACGGAATCTGAGCATGGTGATCAAAGACACCTCCTTATGTGGTCTGGGACAAACCTCTCCCAATCCGGTCTTATCTACGATCGATAATTTCATGGAGGAGTACCTGGAACATGTAGGTCCTAAAAAATGCCGGGCCAAGGTCTGCAAATCTCTTATGCAATACCTTATTATTCCTGATACCTGCATCGGCTGTACCCTTTGTGCCCGCAATTGCCCGGTAAATGCAATCAGTGGTGAACGGAAACAAGCCCATGTGATCGATCAGGAAAAATGCATCAAATGTGGTGTGTGCCTTGAGAAATGTAAATTCAGTGCAATCTACATCAATTAATAAAAGCGGATTATGGAAATGATAAAAATAGTCGTTGACGGTAAAACCGCTGAAGTCGAACCAAATACGACGATCTTAAAAGCAGCTAAATCAATCGGCATCGATATACCGACACTCTGTTATTTTCAACTTAAAGATATGGGTATTGAAAACCGTCCCGGTGGATGCCGTGTCTGTGTTGTTGAAGTAAAAGGACGCCGCAATCTTGCTCCTGCCTGTACCACCCTGGTATCTCAGGGTATGGAAATACAGACCCATAATATCCGGGTGTTGAATGCCCGCCGGACAGTTGTCGAACTTATTCTCTCCGATCATCCTGCCGAATGTCTGACCTGTGCCAAGTCGGGCAACTGTGAACTTCAGAATATCGCTCAACATCTTGGGATCCGTGAGATCCCTTACCAGGGAGAACAGTCGACATACCGGAAAGATACTTCCCCGGCCATCATCCGGGATATTGATAAATGTATTATGTGCCGTCGTTGTGAAATGATGTGTAATGAAGTTCAAACGGTTGGCGCTCTTTCTGCGGTTAACAGGGGATTCATGGCAGTGGTTGCACCAGCGTTTGAGATGAATCTTGAGAAATCTCCCTGCACTTATTGTGGACAATGTGTTTCTGTATGTCCTACCGGAGCACTGACCGAAGTTGATCATTCCCGCAATGTAGTTAATGCACTTGCGGATCCGACAAAAACAGTTGTTGTTCAGACAGCACCTGCCGTCCGTGCAGCATTAGGAGAAGAATTTGGCCTCGAGCCAGGCACCCTTGTAACGGGTAAGATGGTCGCAGCACTAAGGCGACTTGGATTTGACTACGTGTTCGACACTGATTTTGCTGCCGACCTTACTATTATGGAAGAAGGAAGCGAATTACTCGACCGTCTTACCCGTTATTTAAAGGGTGATAAGACCGTTAAACTGCCCATTCTGACCTCCTGCTGCCCTGGCTGGGTCAACTTTTTTGAACATTATTTTCCAGAACTGAGAGATATTCCATCGACAGCAAAATCTCCGCAACAGATGTTCGGACCTATTGCCAAGGAGTATTTTTCAAAGAAAATAGGTATCGATCGTCGTCAGATGGTCGTTGTTTCCATTATGCCATGTTTGGCCAAAAAATATGAATGCCAGCGAAGCGAATTTTCCATCGATGGAGATCCGGATGTTAATTTTTCATTATCTACAAGGGAACTTGCACATCTGATCAAACAATCGAATATCGATTTTAACACTCTTCCGGAAGAAAGTTTTGATAATCCATTAGGCGAATCGACGGGTGCAGGAGTGATTTTTGGTACGACCGGAGGTGTCATCGAAGCAGCATGCCGTACTGCCTATGAGCTACATACCGGGAAAACACTTGGTAAAGTTGATTTCAAAGAATTGAGGGGATTTGAAAACATCCGGTACGCTACTTTGGATTTCGACGGACTTCCGATAAAAATTGGTATCGCGCATGGCCTCGGGAATGCAAGAAAACTACTCGAAGAGGTTCGGACGGGTAAAAGTCAGTTCCATGCCATTGAAATCATGGCTTGCCCCGGAGGATGCATTGGCGGTGGTGGACAACCTTACCATCATGGGAATTCTGAAATTTTAAAACGCCGGGCTGCGGCATTATACAAGGAAGATGCAGGCAAGAAGATAAGAAAATCGCATGAGAATCCTTTCATCATTGAACTATACAGGGAATTCCTTGGAAAACCGCTCGGGGAAAAATCACATCATCTGTTACATACAAAATATTTTGATAAAAGCGCCTCGGTTTTCGTAGATGAATAAGAGATGATGATTAATTTTTAATGAATTACGATTCTGAACTTTGAAATATAGCTATGGCAAAGATTAAATTATCGGAAAAAAAATTGCAGGAATTGAAAGAAGTTTGCAAATCGTTCAACAACGACAATGGAGAACTGATCAATGTCCTGCATAAGGCTCAGGGTATCTTCGGATATTTACCGGCTGAAGTACAAGAAGTTGTTGCAAAAGAACTCAATATCTCCGTGGCACAGGTTTATGGAGTTGTGACCTTTTATTCATTTTTTTCAATGATCCCAAAAGGAGTCCATCCTATTTCCATATGCCTCGGAACTGCATGTTATGTTCGCGGATCTGAAAAAGTCCTTGAAGAATTCAAGAGACAGCTAAAAATTCAGGTCGGAGAGACAACAACCGACGGAAAGTTTTCACTTAGTTGTTTACGATGTGTCGGCGCCTGCGGTCTTGCTCCGGTTGTCATGGTAGGTGAAAAAGTGTATGGTCGTGTCTCTCCTGAAGGAGTCTCCGATATTATCTCAGAATATGTAAAATAATTTTTAAGGAATAACCTCAAATCTGTCCTGCCGGAAATTAATCCGGCGGGATTTTTTTTTACCTAAAGAATCTTTTGATCAAGACGGGGAGTGCGCTCGCGGGATTCAATTTCCTGAGAAAAATCAGAAAAACTTCATAGTGACCTCTTTCAGGAATTTTTCCTCCAGGGTCCGGGAAATCCTGTTAACCAAGGTACGACGAAGTTCTAACTCAACAGGTAAGGAAGGATCCTGATGCGCAATGTTTATACTGGTACCCACCAGAAAATGTATCTCATCAGAATCGAGAATCATCCTGACAATTTCATCCGCCGGCCCTTTTCCCAGCCTGATATTGCCGGAGTATTTCTTTAAAAGTTCCGAAACTTTACTTAAGGTAAGGATCCCTTCGGTGATAAGATCGACACCTTCCATATAGGCCACAGGAGGAAGTTCATTATCATGAATAACCTTTTCATCTACAATGGTGGTTTTCCATTCCCTTGCCACCATATCACCGGTAGTAGCTCCACTGATAATTTTTTTTCCATCAAATTTCTTCAGTAACCCGCAAAAAACCGTATCATTTTCAGGATCCTGAGGCGGACCGGTGCATATCATCAATTTCCTGGGTTCCCGAAAATAGATCACCCCACAGCTGATATCATCTTTGGGATGCAGATTATCATTCAGGTTTGCTTTATCAATTACTTTTGATGCTAATTTAACAGCAGAGATATCATGTTCCTCCCTGATTGCATCCCGGATAAATTCTTCCAGGTTCTTCTCCCCGAATCCCAGGGGGAATTTTTCACCGCCCAGTCCTGATTGAACAACACCATCTGAACAAAAAACTATCCTATCTTCCTTCTGAGGTTTGAAATTCGTAATCAGGACCTCTTGTCCGGTATTATTGGAACGCTCCAGCACAATGCCATTCCATGAAAGTTCCAGTTGATTGCCACCACGGAAAACACTGGATTTTGGATTTTCATACTCCATGAGTTGAACCTCCCCTTCCGCGTTAATATCGATGATGGTAAAAGTGGAGTAATTCATCTGCTTGACACTATCGACCGGTAAAGTCCTGGTGATAATTTCAGCGGTCGTTTGAATTGATTTATGCTCCTGTGTAAAATTCAGAGCCAGGGTTGAAGCAAGGGTCGCCAAAATATTAGCCTTGATTCCATGACCCATTCCGTCTGAAAGAACAACAATGATGCGTCCTTCCTCTTTTATCCTTTTTGAAAGAAAAACATCCCCGCAAACACGTGCATCACCATGACATTTCTGCTGGCAATTGACTTCGATGTAGAATTTATCTTCCAAGGATTCAACTATTTTTTCGGAGGATTTTTATGCGTTTCAATCACTGCATTCACCGACTTTTCCATTTTTGCAGCTCCTTCACCGAGCAGATACGCTATCTTCTGCACCATATCGAAGTTTTCGGTTATCACTTCCGTAAGCCTGTTTATGATCTGTTCTTTTCTGACCTCAGGGATATACATATCACGAAGTATTGCACCAACAAACTCATGGCTGCGAATTGGGAAAACCGATACACTTAACCGGTTATCATGATACTCAACGTCCCTGCTTTCTATAGATTCATCGGTCGTCAGCACATAGGAAAACAATTTATAGAAATGAACCGGCAACAGTGTCTTAATGTCAGCACCGACCAAACCCGGGATAACTTCATCAACCATGGCAGCATCTTCCCCAAGAATCCGGATAAAGGCGCTGTTCGACTGGATGATTTTCAGATCTTTATTAACAATGACCACTCCTGAAACGAGTTTTTGAAGCATGGTCGATATAATTTCAGAGGATTCTTTCTGTGTCTCCCTGTCAATCTTCAGTTTTTCCTCCGACTCCTTGAGTGCATCCTGGGCTTTTTTAAGACTCTCGTTGGTAGTTCTCAGGATCTGAATATAGTTCTGACGGTTTGTCTGACTGAAAATATTACACATCTCCGTTGTTGCCAAACCCTGGGCAATGGCTATTGCAAACTCGCGACAATTCAAATAACCGCAGGCTTCACAGCCAATATCATTATCAATATTACCCTCCCGGTTTATTACTTTAAGTATATCCTCGATTTTTTCTTCAGGAGGAACGGCCAGACGCTGATCATCTGCCGTGAATTGCCTTGAAAGATCAACCGGTTCATTAGATAATATCTCTTTTTCCCAGGTTTTTATATCGAAGGTCTTAAGTCGTTTAATGGCATAATTGATTACCAGGGCGGATCGAAGATATTTTTCTCCGCCAGGCGAGGTCCCGGGTCCCATCAAACAACCCTCATTATAAAAGATATTAAAATGTCGTTCGATAAGGTCGATATGAGCATCAAACTCCTTTATAGCATCGATCATATTGTTCCTTCCTTCGGCCGTAACGATCTTTCCCGAAAGAAGATCTTCGCTGATATCAACGGATTGTAACAATCCGTTACTGATCGGATAAAGGGAACCTTTATACCCCAGCGGAGGGTCAAAGTCTGAGAACTCAAGCTGACTTTCCCTGATGTTGAAATGGGTGAAAAGTTCGCGTAATTCAACAAAAGTTATAACCGAATCAATTCTGCCATCTCCTGTGAACCTTAGCGCTTCATCCTTGGTAGCTATGCAGGGACCGATATAGACCAGCCTTATATCCTTCCCGAATTTTCTGCGAAGGATTTTCGCTGTTGCCACCATGGGAGAAACAACCGCTGCCAGGTTTTCAATCAATTCCGGATAATATTTTTCCACATAGGCCACAACGGCAGGGCAATTTGCCGTAATGTAATATTTCCCTTTAAAATGATTAAAAATTTCTTTGTATTTACGGGCCACCATATCGACCCCGAATGAAGCTTCACAAACATAAGTAAAGCCGAGCCTGCGTATCATTTCAACGAATTTCCGGTAATCGGTAATATCACTAAACTCCCCGGAAATTGCCGGATCACATATCGCTGCAACTTGTACTCCCTCCGACAACAATTTTTTCGTTTCTTCAACGGAACTCCGGAAATGAATCGCTTCCGGAGCGCAGATCCTGAAACAACTGCCACATCCGATACATCGTTCAGGAATGATCAATGGAAATTCCAACTTCTCAGTGACCTTTATTGCTTTAACAGGACAGATCCGGACACACGAGTAACATTTTATGCACTTTTTGTTGTCAATAAAAAAAAGAGGTTCTGCCATTATTGTTCTCTTTTATAGTTCACTGTACATCTGGTTTCTGAATCTCCAACAATCATCAAAATTATAAATTTAAGTATTGATTCCCACTGATTAACGTAAATATTTCTATTAAATTCAAACTTACTTTATCTGTTTATTAATTCACAATGATAAATAATTAACAATTAAATTCTTTACAATGAGATTTTCTATTATATTTGTTGATAGGATTTTATACAAATTTACTACTATGTCAAGAACCGTTAAGGAAATCTTAACCGAATATCCGCCTAAGAAGAAAGAGGTGCTCTTACCTGTTTTGCAGGAAATTCAAAAGGAGTTTGGGATACTTAATGAAGCTTCGATTGAGGAGGTGAGTCGCTATATGAATCTTCCCAGCAATAAAATCTATGGAGTTGCGGCATTTTATGATCAATTCCGTTTTTCGCCAAAAGGAAAATTTCACATTCAAATTTGTCGTGGAACTACATGTTACTTACATGGTTCCCTGAACTTACCCGAGGTGATAGAAAAGCATCTCAAGGTTAAAACCGGAGGTGTAAGCCGTGACGGTAAATATAGTCTGGAACTGGTGACATGTCTGGGAGCCTGCGAACACAGTCCAATAGTAAAGATTAATGATACTTATTACAAAAATCTTAATCCGGACAAATTATTGCAATTACTTAAGATGTTAAAAGAAAAAACAATTTCAGATGGAACAGTTAAGTAATAATGATCTCCGGGAGTTCCTGATCAACAAGGTACTGAAGAATTTTTCCGGCGCCATCGATCAAAAATCTGAAGAAAGACTTATCAGATTAAAACGGGAGAAGGTCGACATTCCTGTGATCTATGTTGGTACTTCGACATGCGGAATAATTTCCGGGGCAGATAAAACGATCGAGTCTGTCAAAAAATTTATCAAGGAAAGAAAGATAGAAGCAGATATCATTGAAACCGGATGTACCGGTCTCTGTGCCGCCGAACCGATAGTCGACATTCAGCTTCCGGGGAAAACACGTCTTTCTTTCAAGCAGGTCACCGAAGAAAAGGTAGAGAACATTCTCACCTCTGCTTTTCATTATAACATAGATCAGGATTCTGTCCTTGGACAATACAAATTCAAATCGCATGAGGATTGGCCTGCGGTGCCCTATATTGACCAGTTGCCTTTCTTTAATTTACAAAAGAGGAATATCTTAAAAAACGCCGGCCAGGTCTCTCCATTTTCAATTTCCGATTATTTATGCAGGGGGGGATACAAATCCCTGTACAAAACAGTTTTGAACTATACGGCGGAAAAAGTATGTGAAATCGTAGAGCAAAGCGGGTTGAAGGGACGTGGTGGTGCTGGTTTTCTGACGGGCAAAAAATGGCAGGTCGCGCTTAATACAGCAAGTGATCAAAAATTTCTTATCTGTAATGCTGATGAAAGTGATCCGGGTTCTTTTATGAATCGTGCAATTATTGAAGCAGATCCTCACCGGGTGATCGAGGGGATTTCAATAGCTGCCTATGCGATCGGCGCTAGTAAAGCTTTCATTTATGTCAGAGCCGGATATGAAAGACCGGTCACTGTTCTTGAACAGGCTCTTCATCAGGCAAAGGATTGGGGGTTAACCGGAGATAATATCTTTGGAAGTGGTTTCAATTTGACGATCCAAATCCGGAAGGGAGCCGGAGCTTTCGTCTGTGGTGAAGAAACAGCGTTGATTGCAAGTCTGGAAGGATCGAGAGGGATTCCCAGGATTAAGCCTCCATTTCCTGCTGAAAGTGGTTTTTTAGGTCATCCCACGATAGTCAATAATGTTGAAACGTTAGCCAACATACCATCTATCCTTGAGAACGGTCCTGCCTGGTTCAGGGCTATTGGCAACAAAGAAGACAAGGGAACAAAAATCATCTCTGTTTCCGGTCATATTATCAACACCGGATTCATTGAGGTTCCAATGGGAACAAAAATCTCCGATATTATTTATCAAATCGCCGGAGGAATACGTAATGGAGGAAGCCTGAAGGCAATTCAACTGGGAGGACCTTCCGGAGTATGTATCTTACCAAAAGATATTGACACAGAAATTGGATTCAAATCACTTCAGGAGATCGGAGCCGGAATGGGTCTGGGTGGGATTATTGCCCTGGATGAAACGACCTGTATGGTAAATTTATCAAAATATTTCATGGAATTTCTCCAGAATGAAAGTTGCGGTAAATGTATCCCATGCAGGGAAGGGACGAAACGAATGCGGGAAATACTTGATACTATTACCCGGCGCCCCAGAGATTCACAGTCGCACGAAACCCTTGAACGGTTTAAAGGAGTCGTTCAGCTTGAAACGCTTGCCGAAGTTATCAGGGATACCTCCCTGTGCGGTCTGGGACAGAAAGCCTCCAATCCCCTGTTAAGTTCCATTCAATGGTTCCGCCACGAATATGAAGAACACATTTTCGATCGTAAATGTGCTGCCGGCGTTTGTCATGATCTCCGGACATTTTATATTGATCCTGAAATATGTAACGGATGTAATATTTGTCAAAAAAAATGTCCGGAGAGTGCCATCATAGGGACGCTCAGGATACCGCATTTTGTCATTGAGGACAAATGTACCGGATGCGGCATCTGTTTTGACAGTTGTAAATTCAATGCCATTTATTTTAAATAGACGGAAGATGCTATTCAACATTGAAATCAATGGTCAGCAAGTATCAGCTAAACGTGGAGAGACTATTCTGACGATACTGAACCGGAATGGAATTAAAGTTCCGACCTTATGCTTTCTCAGTAAATTTACTCCAACCGGTGCCTGCCGGATGTGTGTAGTCGAAGTGGATGGCCAGTCAGAATTGGTTCCGGCTTGTTCCTATATGGCAGAAGAATGGATGAAAATCAAGACCCATTCCCCCCGGGTATTAAAAGCGAGAAAGACCCTGGTAGAACTGCTTTTGTCGAGTCATCCTGATGATTGTCAGTACTGCGACAGAAATAATATTTGTGAATTGCAGGTACTTGCCAATGAACTGAATATCAATCAACGGATGTATCGTACCAAACGGTCTTTCATCCAGATTGATAAATCCTGCCCCAGTATCGAACGCGATCCGTCGAAATGCATTCTATGCGGAAGATGTATCCGGGTCTGCGATGAGACGATCGGCGTGTCGGCCATCGAGATCATTGGAAGGGGGACAAAAAGCAGAATCGGTACCAGCCAAAATAAGGGACTTAATACATCATACTGTGTAAAATGCGGGCAATGTATCATGGTCTGCCCCACCAATGCCCTGAGTGAAAAATCACATATTCAGTCTGTTCTTGATGCCTTAAACAATTCATCATTATACCCGGTCGTTCAATTTTCACCAGCAGTAGCGGCTTCAATCGGTGAGGACTTTGGATTAAAATCAAGTAAAGACGGACCGGGATTACTGAAGACTGCATTGAAAAAGATGGGATTCCGACAGGTTTTCGATACTGCCTTTGCAACCGATATCAGCATCATTGAACAGGCTGCAGAGTTTGTGGATCGCTTGTCAAAAAATGAGTCCTTGCCTTACTTTACCAGTAGCTGTCCCTCTTGGGTCAAATATATTGAGACATTCCGTCCAGGGTTATTACCAAATCTATCCCAGGTAAAATCTCCCCAGCAGATCATGGGGACAACAATAAAACAATTCATCTCCAGATCGGCAGGGCTTAAGCCCGAAAACGTTCATGTTGTATCAATAATGCCATGCACATCGAAAAAATATGAAGCCGAGAATGACCTGATTCCCGGTACCGGAGTGAAATATGTTGATAATGTCATTACAACCCGCGAACTGGTGAGACTAATTCATCTGTTGGGTATCGATTTTATCAACCTGGAACCTGAGCCCGCGGAGACTGCTTTCAGCATCGGAAGCTCATCGGGAAAAATGGCCGACATTGCCGGCGGAACGCTGGAAGGACTATTACGGAGCATCTACCCGCTGTTGACGGGTCAGGAAATGGGAAACCTTAAAATATCTGAATTGCGCGGCTTGAAAGGAATTAAGGAAATAAGGCTGAAAGCAGGCAAGCAGATCCTGAATGTAGCCGCCGTCAGCGGACTGGGCAATGTTAAAAGTTTATTGGAAGAAATCGAAGCAGGCCGTAACGATCTGCACATCGTTGAGATTATGGCTTGTCCTTTTGGATGTATTAACGGAGGTGGCCAACGGATCGGGAGTGACGAAAAGCAATTAAAATCACGGATGAAGGTACTATACGATACCGACGATGATGAAATGATCAGAACCTCCCATAAAAATCCGGTGGCACTTGACCTCTATAATAAATTTCTTGGCAATCCATTCTGTGAACAGAATCAGAAATTCTTATATTGTATCCATCCTCAACCTGAGATAAAATGACCCACTCCTATCACCGTCAATTGGTCTTTACATTGAAAGATGTTTGTCGCGTCTGTTATACCTGCCTGAGAGAGTGTCCCGTCAAAGCAATTAAAATTATTAATGGACAGGCCGAGGTAATAAACGACCGGTGTATTGGTTGTGGTAATTGCGTCAAAGTTTGCAGCCAGGGAGCAAAGTATCCGCTACGATCGGTGGATGAAGTCGACGCATTACTAAAATCCACCGAAAAAATTGCCGCTTGTATCGCACCCAGTTTCCCTGCTGAATTCCAGGAAATACAGGATCACAGGATGCTGGTGGGAATGATCCGGAAGCTTGGATTTGATTATGTGACGGAAGTATCTTTCGGAGCTGATATTGTGGCCAAAGAATATGAAAAGCGAATAAATTCAGAAAGTTACAAGGGTGATATCTCCTCGGATTGTCCTGCTATTGTATATTTTATCAGACATTACCATCCTGAGATGGTTCCATATCTGGCTCCCATTGCATCTCCGATGGTTGCCATGACCCGGGTGATGAAGAAAAAACATGGGGAGAATCTCCGGGTTGTCTTTATCGGTCCATGTTTTGCGAAGAAAGCCGAAAGTACGGAAATTGATGAAGTCCTCACCTTCCGGGAGCTTCGCGAGATGTTTTATGCCAATGACATAACTCCGGTAAATTCCGACCCCTCTGATTTCGATGAACCGATCAGTGGAAAAGGTTCCATTTTCCCAGTCAACCGTGGACTTTATTTTACCTCCAATAGCCGCGAAACAATTCCCGAAGAAAGGGTTGTTATTGCAGAAGGGCGGGTCAATGTTAAAGAAGCCGTTAAAGAATTCGAAGATGGATTCATCCGGAATAAACACCTGATGCTGTTGTGCTGCGAGGGATGTATCATGGGACCGGGAACATCTCCCAACGGAAAAAAATTCGCGCGAAGTTCTGCTGTCGGTAATTATGTGAGCAATAAGCTCCGTGACCTTGATGGTAAAAAATGGTCGGATAATATGGCCGAATTCAGCGATCTTGATCTTTCCCAGCATTTCACCCCGGAAGACCGCAGGTTTGAAATTCCAATGGAGAAGGATATTGAAGACGCCCTCCATTCGGTTGGAAAATATTCATTGAATGATCATCTGAATTGTGGCGCCTGCGGTTATGATACCTGTTACGATCATGCCATTGCCATCGTCAAAGGGCTTGCTGAACCTGAGATGTGTCTCCCCTATGCCATCGAAAAACTTCATGATTCAATCAACAACCTTAATATTTCGAATGAAAAGCTTGCCAAGGCAAAAGCCGCATTAAAACAATCGGAGAAACTGGCTCATATGGGACAGTTATCTGCAGGAATCGCTCACGAACTGAACAATCCCCTGGGAGTCATCACTATGTACAGCAATATCCTCATGGATGAAGCTAAGGCCGATGATCCTGTCAGGGAAGATCTGAAACTGATCGTTGACCAGGCTGACCGGTGCAAAAAAATTGTCAGCGGACTCTTGAATTTTGCACGGAAAAACCATGTGAATCTTACTGAAACAGATGTGGTAAAATTTGCACAACACAGTTTGAATTCCGTCATCCTGCCGGAAAATGTACAGATCAGCTTCAAACCCGACATTGCCGACCCCATTGCCAGGATTGATATTGATCAAATGATGCAGGTAATGACCAACCTGGAAAAAAATGCCATTGAAGCTATGCCCCAGGGCGGTATTCTGACCGTAGGCGTGGAAGGGAATCAGGAGGAGATCAATTTTACGGTCACCGATACCGGAATGGGAATCAAAAACGAGAACAAGGATAAGTTGTTTACTCCGTTTTTCACGACCAAAGAGATGGGAAAAGGAACCGGACTCGGACTTGCACTGATCTATGGTATTATTAAAATGCATAAAGGAAAAATCCAGGTCGATTCCAACGCTGATAGCTCAACAGGGCCCACCGGAACTACTTTTACAATAACCTTGCCGCGAGGGACGGGATAAAAAAAGAGCGAACAGGATTATACATTTGTTGAGAAATGAATTTTTAATGGAAAATAAGTAACGCAATCAAATAGTTTCAAATGAATATGAAAGAACAGACGATCTTAATTGTCGATGACGATCTCGACTATCTTTTTCAGTTGAAAGTCAAACTTGAACAATTCGGGTTCAGGACAATTACCGCTGAAAGTCAAAAGGAGGCAGAAAAGTTGATTGAAACTGTCAAACCCGATCTTGCCATTCTGGATCTGATGATGGAAAGTGAGGACAGTGGATTTATTCTTTGTTACAAATTGAAGAAAAAGTATCCGGATGTACCTATAATCATTGCAACCGGAGTGGCGGCAGAAACAGGAATTGTATTTGACATCAATGATGAAAACAACCGTAAATGGATTAAAGCCGACCGGTTCCTTGAAAAAGGAATTCGTTCGGATCTTTTAAAACAAGAGATTGATCGTTTACTCTTAAAAGAACGGGACTAATGTCAATACCGGTCAAAAAACATATAATTTGAATTCCGCGACCGAGGTTCTTCAAATATCCGTACCAGCGGGATTCGTTCAGACCGGAAATTTATTGATGGATATCTAAAGGGATATAAAGCTAATAATAAACTTCATTTGATAATCTGAATATGTCGGTTTTAAAAATTCTTGTGGTGGATGATGAACCCGGGATCCGTAGCGGAGTTACCCGGATCCTGCGAAATTTCCATGTAGACTTTCCATTTATGGAAGAGGCTTTCGATTTTGAAGTACTGGAAGCATCAACCGGTGAAGAAGGGATCGAAATTTTAGAAGCCAAAGTTCCCGATATTCTATTACTTGATAATAAATTACCTGGTATTCAGGGAGTGGAGGTATTGGAATATATCAAGAAAAAGAAAAAGAATGTTATCGTAGTGATGATCACCTCCTTCGCATCCCTCGAACTTGCTGTTAAAGCAACCAGCGACGGAGCCTTTGATTTTATCCCGAAACCGTTCACCCCTCAGGAACTGAAGTCGTGTATTGAGAATATTTCGAAGAAAGTATTTCTCAAAAAAATGACTACCAGCCTTCATGATACGGGAAAACAGATACGGTTTTCATTTCTTTCTCTTCTGAGTCATGAATTAAAGGCTCCCCTTAATGCTATTGAAGGTTATCTTAAAATGATTCACGAACGGCAGATGGGTGATAAAATTGAGGATTACGATGTCATTATAAACCGTTCCCTGGAAAGGATTAAAGGAATGAGAACCCTGATCCTTGATCTTCTGGATCTGACAAAAGTCGAACTGGGGAAAGGTAAAAGAAGTATTGTGCCTGTGAATCTGAACCAAATTGCAAGAACTGCCATGGATACAATGCGGCCTTATGCTATCCAACGTGAGATTAAAATGACGCTCTTGGCTCCTGAAGATCTGACGATCAATGCCGATGCCGATGAGATCGAGATAATTTTTAACAATTTGATCTCTAACGCGATCAAGTATAATAAAGAGGGAGGTACTGTCGAATGTACCATTTCAAAGGAAAATGATCATGCAGCAATAAAAGTTGTCGATACAGGCATCGGGATCAGTAAGGAAGACGTGGAAAAAATTTTTGATGATTTCGTCAGGATAAAGAACGAAAAAACCAAATCCATATCCGGAACCGGACTGGGATTGTCCATTGTTAAAAAAATGACCGAAAATTATAACGGAACCATCGAAGTATCAAGTTTACCGGATAAGGGGAGCACCTTCATTATTAAATTACCAATCAACACGATATGTTCATAAAAAACCTGCCACACAAAACGATTGAGCGATTAAGCCAGTACCGTCGCACCCTGTTACTCATTCTCTCCAAAGAGAAAACACACGTATTCTCGCATGAAATCGCCCAGATGTTGCATATTACCCCCGTTCAGGTACGCCGTGACCTGATGTTGATCGGTTATTCAGGGAATCTCCGAAAGGGATATGATATTAAAGAACTCATTGAACTTATCGGCAGGATCATCGACCTGGAGAAAGGACAACGTGTTGCGGTGATCGGACTGGGAAATCTGGGAAAAGCTTTTATCAGTTATTTAAAAGGAAAGAGGTCAAAACTATCCATTATTGCCGCTTTTGATATCAATCCGGAGAAGATAAGCAGGGTTTACGACGGGGTTCCTTGTTACCATATCGATCAGATGGGTGAAATCATCAAGCAGAATAATATTACCATAGGGATCATAACGGTTCCGGCCGATCAGGCTTCAGAAGTTGCTGAAGCGTTGGTTTTTAATGGAATTAAAGGCTTGCTAAACTATACTCCTAAGCCCTTAAATGTTCCGCCCTATATCTATTTGGAAGAATATGATATGATTACCTCTCTGGAAAAAGTTGCATTTTTCGCTAAAAAAAATGATGAACGGTTTAAATAGAAACAAGAACAAGTGAGAATTTTTCAAGGTTTTGATGAGATTGGCGATATCCGGAATGCCGTTGTTACAACAGGCTCTTTCGATGGCGTCCATATCGGACATAAAGTCATCCTTCAACGGTTAAAAAAATTTGCCGCCGAACATACCGGGGAAACGGTCCTGATCACTTTCCATCCTCATCCCCGGAAAGTCCTTTACCCCGAAAGTGCCGGAAAAGACCTTTTCCTGATCAATTCGCAGCGCGAGAAGATTGCCTTGCTTGAAAAAGCAGGACTTGATAATTTAATTATCATCACATTTACGGTTGAATTTTCTAAAATCACTTCTGTCGATTTCGTTAAGAATATCCTTCTGAACAAGTTACACGCACGAAAGATCGTACTTGGTTTTAACCATCATTTCGGACATAACCGGGAAGGAGACTATGATAGTTTACGTAAACTTGGCCTCCAATGGGGATTTGATGTGGAAGAAATACCCGAACAGGACATTCAGAATGAATCGGTCAGTTCCACAAAAATCAGAAAAGCCTTACAGGAAGGGAATATTCAAAAAGCCAATGCTTACCTCGACCATCAATATATTATCATGGGCAAAGCACAAAAAAGCAATCCCGTCCTGGAGAAAATCGGGTTCCCATGTTATACCATTAAGATCGAGGAAGATTGTAAATTGGTTCCGCCCAATGGGGTCTATGCAGTCACGGTAACGGGCGAAGATTGCTTTTCAAGGGCGATGTGTTTTATCCGGAAAAACACCCTGTACCCCCTGGAAACCTTAGTTGAGGTACACCTTTTTGAAAGTTACGGCAATATCGAAGAGGAGATCGTCACACTCCTTTTCCATAAAAGAATGAGAGAGGAACGGATTTTTCAAAACACTGCGGATTTACAGAAACAACTTACCCTGGATAAAAGCGAAATTGACGAACTGATATTCTAATGCAGACACAAAAGAGAAATCCAATAAAAATCACTTTTTTGGGTACCGGAACTTCTACCGGAGTGCCCGTCATCACCTGCGACTGTCCTGTCTGTCTTTCCCCCGACCTGCATGATAAACGTTTACGGACCTCCATTATGATTGAAGTGAACGGCTATACTTTTGTCATTGATTGCGGTCCGGATTTCAGGATCCAGATGCTCCGCGAACAAGTAATGAACCTGCACGCCATCCTTCTAACCCATGAGCACCGCGATCATATTGCCGGTCTCGACGATATTCGTGCGTTTAACTATGTATTAAATAAAAGGATCGATATCTACGGAACAAAACGGGTCATTGATTCGATCCAAAACGACTATTCCTATATTTTCTCAGAAACAAGGTATTTTGGTGCTCCGCAACTGAATATCCACCTGATCGAAGAAGATCCCTTCGCAATAAATGGTGTGGAATTCATCCCCATTAAGGTGTGCCATGATAAACTCCCGGTCACAGGATTCAGGATCGGTGACTTTTCCTATATCACCGATGCAAGTTTTATCCCTGAAACAGAATTAAACAAGATCAGAGGCAGCCGGGTCATTGTATTAAATGCCTTACGCAACTCAAAACATGTATCGCACTTTTCGGTCAGTGAAGCCGTCGCAATTCTTCAGGATCTGAATCCGGAATATGCTTACCTTACCCATTTAAGTCACTTTGTCGGATTACATGAAGAGGTGAATAAAAAGTTGCCGGATTTCATCCGTCTCGCTTATGACGGTTTGGTTTTAACCATTTAAGTTATGCATATCGATATTCTGACCTTGTTTCCGGATATGTTTGAAAGCCCTTTTCAGTATTCTATTCTGAAAAGAGCCCGGGAGAAGGGAATTGCTACTATCATGCTTCATGATATCCGCAACTGGACGACCGACAAACACCGGACGGTAGATGACTACCCCTATGGAGGCGGAGCGGGCATGGTTATGATGGTTGAACCAATCGTAAAATGCATCGAGGAGCTGAAATCCAAACGCAAATATGATGAGATCATCTACCTCACGCCCGACGGAGATCTGCTGGATCAATCCTTAGCCAACCGGTTATCTACCATGGAGAACCTTTTACTGCTGTGTGGTCACTATAAAGGTATCGACGAGCGGATCAGGCAACATTTCATTACCCGCGAGATCTCCATTGGCGATTATGTACTCTCCGGGGGCGAAATGGCAGCAGTCATTCTTACCGATACGATAGTCCGCCTGATCCCCGGGGTCCTGAATGATGAAACATCCGCACTTTCCGATTCATACCAGGATCAATTGATTTCTCCTCCGGTTTATACACGGCCTGCTGATTTCCGTGGCTTTAAAGTACCTGATGTTCTGCTCTCCGGAAATGATAAGGAAATTGCAAAATGGAGATTTGAGCAATCCGTTCAGCGAACGAAGAATCGCAGGCCCGAACTGATGGAGTGATCCGTATCAACGGGTCTGAATCCGGCTAGCGCATTCTACGCGCTTGCCGCGGATTAGCGAGCAATAAAATAAAAATTCCGCCCGGATAGGAGAATTCCTGCGCTTTAACGCGAGATTCCTCAATAAATTTTTAAGGTTCTCCTGATTTGTTCCGGATAATTTTGGTATATTTGCACACTTTTTAGTTCAAACCTGTTAACACATACCTTTTCATGAATAAGACTGAAATAATGAACTTTATTGAGGATCAATTGATTCAGAAGAAAGAATTTCCTCAATTTAAAGCCGGAGATACCATTACCGTACATTATAAAATCAAGGAAGGGAACAAGGAACGGATCCAGACCTACCAGGGAGTTGTACTTCAGAGGTCCGGAAAAGGACCGAATGAGACATTTACCGTCCGCAAAATATCAGGGAATATTGGTGTGGAAAGGATTTTCCCTATGACTTCTCCATTTATTGAAAAAATAGAAGTAAATAAACACGGAGTGGTGAGAAGATCCAGAATTTTTTATTTACGGGGATTACAGGGTAAAAAAGCCAGGATCAAAGAAGAACGTATATAAAAAAAACCCGCCATCGAGCGGGTTTTTTTTTCAGTTCATGACCAGGTTTATAATACCGGTCTCCGGAGTTTTGAATACGGTTAATGCCTTGGAATAATTCAATATATTCCTGATTACCGATTCACTCGGACTCATTTCATGTCTTTTCCTCCTTCTGTCGGGAGAAATAAAGTTTCCCTTTGATGTTAAAGAATACATCGTAATGTTTCGCTTCATAGGCAAAAATTTGAATGATCGATAGATTCATATCTATGAAACGAGATTGAGGACAGGTTATTTTACAGGATGAAAAAAAAAGTTATGAACTATGAAGAAAGTATTACTTCTTTCTCTTTCACTAGTTTCCGAAGGTTTATCAAGGCATAACGCATTCTTCCCAGGGCCGTGTTGATACTCACATTGGTGGTTTCTGCAATATCTTTAAAACTCATATCATTATAATGGCGCATCAAAAGAACCTCTTTCTGTTCTTTAGGGAGATATTCGATCAGCTTCTTGACATCCTTATGGATCTGCTCCGTGATCAGGAGTTCTTCAACGGATTCTACCGGAATCCTGATTTTATCGAAGATATCGTATTCGTCGTTGTTTTCAATAATGGGAATTCTCTTGGCTTTGCGGAAATAGTCAATAATAAGGTTATGGGCAATCCGCATAACCCACTGGATAAACTTCCCTTCTTCCTTATATACGCCCGAACGGATCGTGTTAATGACTTTTATGAAGGTATCCTGAAACAGATCTTCAGCTAAATCCTTATCCTTGACAACCATAAGAATATAGGCAAAGATTCTGTTCTTATGACGATGGATAAGCTTTTCGAGGGCGGATTCATGACCGGCTAAATACTTGCCAATCAGCTCCTGGTCACTAATGACTTGGGCTTTCATTGGATCTCTTTTTAGTTAGAAAAGAGTAGATATTTAACCGATATGATCCCTCCTATGCTTTGTGCGCAATGGAAAAACTGCGCGGGTTAGTAATGATCAGTACGTATTTCCTGATTTTTGGTTGCACAAATGTAAATAAAAAAAGTAAAAAAGCAAGTTTTCTTTATAATTTTGTTCCCTTTTCTGGCAGCAGCGATTGTAATGACCAATATTGACACCCTCGATCCGAGGCACTTTATCATCATCAAAGGAGCCCGGGTCAATAACCTGAAAAATATTAACCTTGCCATCCCTCGCGATCAATTCGTTGTAATAACCGGATTGTCGGGATCAGGAAAATCATCCCTTGCTTTCGATACCCTTTATGCCGAAGGTCAGCGGAGATATGTTGAAAGCCTGAGCGCTTATGCCCGGCAATTTTTGGGCCGGATACGCAAACCCGAAGTCGATTCCATCAAGGGTATTGCTCCGGCAATAGCCATCGAACAACGGGTCAATACGACAAATCCACGATCGACGGTTGGAACCTCCACCGAAATCTATGAATACATAAAATTATTATTTGCCCGCATCGGCAAGACCTATTCCCCTGTTTCCGGCAATCTTGTCCGCCGCGACACGATAACGGATGTGGTGGATTATATTTGCTCCCTGGAAGAAGACAGCAAAATCAGCATTTTCGCTCCTCTGCCTGTATCCGTTGTCAATGGCGACCTGAAGAAAAAATGCCAGGTGCTCATGCAACAAGGTTTCACGCGGATCATGCTTGATGAAGAGCTTGTACGACTTGAAGACCTCGAACAGATCGGTAAAATTACATTCAGGGATATTTATTTACTCATCGACCGGTTCTCGGTAAAAAAAGAGGACCCGGACTTGTCGAGCCGTATCGCCGACTCCGTACAGACCGCCTATTTCGAAGGTCATGGATATTGCATGACAGAGATCATTTCGGAAATAAAGACAAGAAGAACTTTCTCAAACAAGTTCGAATCGGATGGAATGATCTTTGAAGAACCTTCCGTTAACCTTTTCAGTTTCAATAACTCATACGGTGCATGTAAAAACTGCGAGGGATTCGGCAGCGTGATAGGAATCGACGAAGACCTGGTAGTACCCAATAAAAATCTTTCCATATATAATGATGCCATTGTATGCTGGAAAGGAGAAAAAATGGGAGAATGGAAGAATGAACTGGTGATGAATGCCTACCGTTTTGATTTTCCCATTCATAAACCATACTGTGAGTTGACTTCTTCACAGAAAAAACTTCTTTGGACCGGGAATTCACACTTTCAGGGATTAAATGCTTTCTTTAAGTTCATCGAAAGTCAGAACTACAAAGTACAATACCGGGTAATGATGTCGCGGTACCGGGGTAAAACTGTTTGTCCGGAATGTAAAGGCACCCGGCTAAGAAAAGATGCTTCCTATGTGAAAGTCGGGGGCCGGTCGATCAGCGAAATAATGCTGATGCCTGTATGCGAAATTACCGGATTCTTTAAAAACCTGTCACTCTCTGAATACGAAAGAACGCTTTCAAGTCGCCTTCTGATTGAAATCAACAAACGACTTGAAGTATTAAATGATGTGGGCCTGGGTTATCTGACGCTGAATCGTTTATCCTCTACCCTTTCCGGCGGTGAATCACAAAGGATAAATTTGTCGACCGCTTTAGGCAGCAGCCTGGTCGGCTCATTGTATATCCTCGATGAACCAAGCATCGGACTTCATCCGAGAGATACCCAACGGCTGATCAAGGTTTTACGACGATTGCGCGATATCGGTAACACGGTGATCGTCGTCGAGCACGACGAAGAGATCATCCGTGCTGCCGACCGGATCATCGATATCGGCCCCATGGCAGGAGCACAAGGCGGGGAGATCGTGTTCAACGGGACATTTAATGAACTTGTCAGGGATGAAAAAAGTCTGACCGGGCAGTATTTTAGAAAAAACCTTTTCATTGAAACTCCGGAAAAAAGACGTTCCTGGAAAGAATTTATCCTTATTGAAGGAGCAAGGGAGAACAACCTGAAAAACATCGATGTTAAAATTCCATTGAATACTTTTACCGTTATCACAGGGGTAAGTGGTTCAGGAAAGACATCGCTGGTAAAACGGATCTTATTCCCTGCGCTGAAAAGACATTACGGCGGATACGGGGAAAAGAGCGGGAAATTTGACCGGCTGACAGGGGATATCAGCCGGATCGGATCGGTCGAATTTATCGATCAGAATCCGATTGGTCGGTCATCAAGATCGAACCCGGCCACATACATAAAAGCCTTTGATGAAATTCGGAATCTGTTTTCCGATCAGCAATTAGCCAAACTCCGGGGATATAAACCCGGTTACTTTTCATTCAATATCGAAGGTGGACGGTGTGAGGAATGCGAAGGAGAAGGGGTAGTTAAGATAGAAATGCAGTTTATGGCGGATCTTTACCTTACCTGCGACAGTTGTAAAGGAAAACGCTTCAAAGAAGAGGTCATGGATATCAGATACAACAACAAAACAATCGTAGATATCCTGGATATGACTATTGATCAGGCCATCGGATTTTTCCATCATGATGGCAAATCAACAGCCCATGAAAAAAGGATCATATCGCGCCTGAAACCATTGCAGGATGTCGGCTTGGGATATCTCCGGATGGGACAATCATCTTCAACCCTGTCGGGAGGTGAAGCACAGCGGATCAAACTGGCATTTTTCCTTGTTAAGGGAAAAAGTGAGGATCCTACGCTGTTCATCTTCGACGAACCGACAACGGGTCTTCATTACCACGATATCCATAAGTTACTTGTTGCTTTTGAATCGCTTATTGCAAACGGTCACTCTGTCCTTGTTATTGAACATAACCAGGAGGTGATCAAATGTGCTGACTGGATCATTGACCTTGGAAAAGAAGGCGGTGAAGAGGGAGGTCATCTGGTGTTTGAGGGAACGCCCGAGGAACTGGTTAAAGCGAAGGATTCCTATACGGGTCACTACCTGAAGGAAAAGTTAACGGTCAATCATAATAAATAATATATCCTTGAAATATCAGATGGATGCCTGATGACTTATATACTCTTATAACAAGAACAATAATCATATAAATATGAAAAGTATCAATCCGGTAAATAATCAGTTGATCAGGGAATACAGAGACCACACTCCTGAAGAGGTCAAAGAGATCATTCTTGCTGTTCATAAGGAATGGGAAAACTGGAAACATACCACCTTTGAATACAGAGCAGGTCTGTTTCGGAATGCAGCAGAAATCCTGAGAAGCAACAAGGAATCATACGCCCGTCTTATGACGGAAGAGATGGGGAAAATCATTCGCGAATCGAGGTCGGAGATTGAAAAGTGTGCGGTTTGCTGCGATTATTTTGCATTGAATGCCGCAGATCTTCTGAAGGAACAGGTGATCCCATCCGATGCCAGCCGGAGTTTTGTGACCTTTCAGCCGCTGGGCGTGATCCTGGCGGTTATGCCCTGGAATTTTCCTTTCTGGCAATTATTCCGGTTTGCCGCACCTTCGATGATGGCAGGGAATGGAGCGGTTATGAAACATGCTTCCAACGTACCCGGATGTGCACTGGCTATTGAGGATGTTTTCCGTCAGGCAGGTTTTCCTGCCGGTATTTTCAGAACGCTGATGATCCCTTCCTCATTGGTCGAAACAATTCTTTCGAATCCCCTGATCGCGGCAGTTACCCTCACCGGAAGTGAGTATGCCGGCTCCCGGGTCGCTTCGATCGCTGCAAAAAATATCAAGAAAAGCGTCCTTGAACTCGGAGGATCAGATCCGTTTGTCGTATTGGATGATGCAAACCTTGATAATGCAGTTAATACGGCGGTGACCGCCCGGATGATAAACCAGGGTCAAAGTTGTATAGCAGCAAAGCGGTTCATCGTGATGGAAAAGATCAGGGATGAATTTATAAACCGGTTAAAGCAGGAGGTGGAAAAGCTGGCAACCGGCGATCCTTTGGATCCTGGAACGCAGGTTGGTCCGATGGCCCGTATTGATCTTGCGGATGAACTCGACAGGCAGGTGCAGCGATCCGTTGCCATGGGGGCAATGTTGGTTTCCGGAGGCATGCGGCCCGACCGGAAAGGGTGCTATTATACCCCCACCATTCTGACCGGAATTAAAAAAGGAATGCCGGTTTATCACGAAGAGACCTTCGGACCGGTATTCAGTATCATCTGCGTAAACTCCGAAGAGGAAGCCATTGCCGTAGTCAATGATTCCGACTTCGGACTTGGCGGTTCCGTCTGGACCAATGATGTAAGGCGCGGTGAAGAATTTGCCCGGAAAGTGGAAACGGGTGCAATGTTCGTGAACGGATTAACGAAATCCGATCCACGACTCCCCTTCGGAGGAATCAAGAAATCAGGTTATGGCAGGGAACTCGCCGAATACGGGATCAAAGAGTTTGTAAATATCAAAACTATCTGGATAGGATAAAATGAACTGATATTTTAAACCCAGATGGTTTTCCATCGCTGTCTTAACATTTGCAATACTGCCATCCCGGATATCCAGACCCGAAGATGATGACTTCAACAAAACCTATTCTTTTTCCTTTCTGCAGAAAACTGTAACTGTCGCAAATAACAGCAGACAATTGATTTTATCTGATTATCGATAATTTTTTCGTCACTGCCTGACTTTTGGTTTGTATGAGAATCAGGTACAAACCGGAAGAAAATCCGTTGATATCAACCGCGATCATCTGTTCCATCGGTGTCGTCTTTTTCGTTAGTACCAATAATCCGGTTTCATTATAAATCCGGATGTTCAGAGATTCAGTAAAAGACGGGTCAAGCCGTAAATACACCTTGTCTGAAGCCGGGTTTGGAAATAGTTGTACGGAAATGGGGCGTTGAGATGTCCCTTCGGCAAATCCATTGAATGAATTTCCATTTGGTAGGATATTAGAAACGAAGGATTTTCGAATTACATCATTATAAGTTCTGAGTTTTGACACGGAACCTAAACCATGAATAGTATCATATTCGCATGCAAAAACATAGGCAATATCGAAATCCTGCACCGCTCCCGGTTGGAAGATGAATGGACCGCTTGAACCAAGCCCGCGCCGGTCATCCGGATTACTTCCGGCCATGGTCTCTGTCCAGTCGACCGGTCCGTTGGGAGGTATGCAACCGACTCCCCAGTTCAGGGTATCAGATTCACCGGGAAACATAAAATTACATTCAGGGCCATAACCTCCACTACTAATATGGCCAAAGCCCCCATATATCATCCGGGTGCTATCGTTCCACATTCCCTGAAGATGCTGATAATATTCCTGGGCATAGCGTGGATCATCTCCATATGCAGGACCTGCATTTATGTAATAGACAAATTTCGCCATTCCAAGACGCTCATTATCCACTATGGTATCTCCAAAGTTGATCCCGTTCACACTTTCATTACATAGTTGGGTACCGTCTCCATCAAACCGCGGATTATCCAATCCGTCGGGATCCATGAAAGGTCCACCTATGATTGAAACAGACTGGGCCGGGGGAAATTTCCCATAGGTGCCCACCGGTGGGTAACTGGTTCCTTCATCAACGGACCTACCGTTATACCCATAGTACATACTTCTTTCAACATCACATCCAACATAATCATCGCAACAATAACCGAGATCGATATCGGTATAAATGCCTATATAGGTATTGCTGTAAATATTATTTGAGCGGTTGAATATCCTATAGTTCAGAAAAATGGTATTGTAAAATGCCGAATCCTCCGGAATATCGAACGCGTATGCCATTCCATGAATTTCTATCTTCATTTTCTTCCCCCATGATTCTGAATGGTAGTCACGGTCGTCATTAAGTATAAAGAATATTGCCTGGTCCCCCCTGATAAGAGGATAATCGCCATCCATTGGGTCGTAGATCCCGTCGACATTCCGGTCGAAATAAGGGGCTAACTGGGATGCCTGACCCAGGCTTATATCGCCGTTTCCAGGCCAGGAAAGAATATCCTGGATGGGTCGATATCCGGGGTCATTCCAGTGTGCCTGATGATATTCGATCTCCGATTTCCGGAGATTCCATACATGATCCCACAGCGAATCCTGATAAAAGGAATAAGCGGTCGAATCCATTACCGGTCCTACCCAGTAATCAGTTAAACTGAAGGCGTTCATCACTATCGGACCTTGACCAAATCTCATGGCAGCTAAATGAAGCTCTTCATTTTGGTCCAACCCTCCAATCCATAAATTGGATAAAAAAATTGTGTGCTTCCCGCTGAATTTCGGGACTTCAAACCCCGCACCGGGGATATAACGACAAAATTGCGTAATAGAGGCATTAACCCGTGCATTGATATTATTTATACAGAGGGAATCATGATCCGGCATCTTAAAATCGTATTTCGTCGGATTGCCCGGCATGTTTTCCTGAATGGCTGGGTTCCTGGCAGCATCAATATTTCTATTCATGCCGATGGTTTTCTGAGCCAGAAGGATCTCAATGGGAATAAACTGAACAGATACTCCCAGTATTAAACTGAATATAAATGTCAGTGTTTTCATAGGTTAAGGTTTAAAAGTCATCATCAAAACAATGAATACAATAAAAGTAATAAATATTTATGAAATATATTCATCGCTGGTAACTTATTATAATATTTTTTAAATCCCATGTTTTTATCACTTGCTGCGATTTTGTCATTTTATTTGATAATCCCGGGAATTTTATAAAAAAAAGTAAGATATCGGAAGTTCCTGAGAATGGATTTTTCTATCTTTGCACTCCCGATTAAATGATTAACAATCTGGAAACTGGCGTGGTAGCTCAGGTGGTTAGAGCGTCGGATTCATAACCCGGAGGTCGGGGGTTCAATTCCCCCCCACGCTACCCAATTTTAAATCGCTGATTTGGCGCGGCTTTGCTAAAAAATGATCCTAAAGATCAGTTTCTGACACATCTTACAGCAAATGCATTTACCCTGCTGCTTTCATATTGTGAAACACTTTGATTCCTGTTGTTCATCCCCCGGGTGACGATCCTGTTCCCGCTTCCTGGTGATGATGTCCAGAACAGCGTTCCCGCCGGGAGCTCCCCCGAAGTGAATGCCCAGGCAGTGTTCAGATACGCCATCCCCTGAAGCAACGCTTCAAAACCCCGCGGAATCAGGTACAGGTCTTTCAGGAAAGTGCCCGCCAGGCTGCTGCCCTGGTTGGCATCGATCAGCTCCTGGTAATCTGCCACAGAAGGAATATGCCATCCCGGCGGACATACTCCCTGGTATCCCGGGCCTGCTGTATTGCCGTACTGGATCAGTTCATCCCACTGGTAGACTGCTTTCCCAAGATAACAGTTCGACTCCTGGTCTTTGGAACAATATTTTTCAGCAATGCAATTATCACTCTGGTGAGTGGATGACTGGATCCGTGTTCCGTAGTTCAGGTTTGAACCCATCCAGCATAGTGATCCAACCTGAAGGGTGCGATAGACGTTTCCGTCTCTTATATCGGTCAGCATACCACCACAGGTAAACGGGGAAGGGATCTGAACAATGATCGTTATGCTGCCCGCTGCCGTGCATGAATGCACATTGGTGTACGAATAGGTGATGACCTTTGTCCCGGCTCCCGCTGCCGACGGTGTAAAGACACCCGTCGTGGGATTGACTCCCGGCCCGCTATAGGTTCCTCCCAGGGGAATGCCTCCTTTCAGATGGATGGGGATGGCATCAATCGTGGTGACACTGTCGAAGCACCTGGTAAAAGATACCTGCGGAGTTTCAATCTCAACCATGGTGATCATATTCGAGGTGGCCGGGTTGTTGATGATACACTGAGCGATTGAAGAAGTCAGCATGCAGGTCACAAGATCACCGTTGGAAGGAGTGTAAGTAAAGACAGGGTTGTTTGTTCCCGCATTGCTTCCGTTGACCCTCCATTGATAGTTTGGGGCCGTTCCCTCGTTGGCGGGTGCTGCGGTGAAGGTTACCGGGGTGCCTGAACAAACCGGGTTTGATGATGCGGTTATCGAGACACTCACCGGTAAAATAGGATTGACCGTCATCGTGGTGGAGTTCGAGGTAGCCGGGTTGTTGATGATGCACTGCGCGATTGAAGAGGTCAGCATGCAGGTCACCACATCCCTGTCCGAAGGAAGGTAGATAAAGACAGGGCTGTTGGTCCCCGCATTGACTCCATTGACGATCCACTGGTAGGCAGGAGTCGTCCCCCCGTTCACAGGTATGGCCGTGAAGGTGACCGCTGTGCCTGAACAAACCGGGTTTGATGATTCGGTTATCGAGACACTGACTGGTAAAATAGGATTGACCGTCATCACGACGGAGTTCGAGGTGGCCGGATTGTTGATGATGCACTGCGCGATTGAAGAGGTCAGCATGCAGGTCACCACATCCCCGTCCAAAGGAGGGTAGGTAAAGACAGGGTTGTTGATTCCCGCGTTGACTCCGTTGACGATCCACTGGTAAGCGGGGGTCGTTCCCTCGTTTGCGGGTGTGGCCGTGAAGGTGACCGCGGTGCCTGAACAAACCGGGTTTGATGATTCGGTTATCGAGACACTGACCGGTAAAATAGGATTGACCGTCATCACGACGGAGTTCGAGGTGGCCGGGTTGTTGGTGATGCACTCTACGATTGAAGAGGTCAGCATGCAGGTCACCACATCCCCGTCCGAAGGAAGGTAAGTAAAGACCGGGCTGTCGGTCCCCGCGTTGCTTCCGTTGACACTCCACTGGTAGGTGGGAGTTGTTCCCTCGTTTGCGGGTGTGGCCGTAAAGGTGACCGCGGTGCCTGAACAAACCGGGTTTGATGATTCGGTTATCGAGACACTGACCGGTAAAAGAGGATTGACCGCCATCACGACGGAGTTCGATGTGGCCGGGTTGTTGATGATGCACTGCGCGATTGAAGAGGTCAGTATGCAGGTCACCACATCCCCGTCCAAAGGAGGGTAGGTAAAGATCGGGCTGTTTGTCCCCGCGTTGACTCCGTTGACGATCCATTGATAGGTTGGGTTCGTTCCCCCGTTCACGGGTGTGGCCGTGAAGGTGACCGCGTCGCCGGCACACAGGTTATTCCCTGAAGCCGCTATGGAGACCTCCACCGAATTGACCGGGTTCACCGTGACGGCATAGTCCGAAAGGATCCCGATGCAGCTTCCTACCTTCGGGGTGATATGATAGGTGACCTCCCCGGGTGATGAACCCTGGTTGACCAGGATTTGGCTGATCACCAACCCCGAGTCGGGGCCGAACCCCGTAACATTGCCCGCGGTGAGCGTCGCCGTCCAGTTGAAGGTTGCCCCCGGGGCATTGGAGGTAAGGACGATATCGGTTAGCTCTCCCGAGCAGATGGCCTTGGCCGGCGGAGTGTTCGTCACCACGGGTACCGGCGTTGTGTTTAACCACACGCTGTCTCTTCCCGTGCAACCATTGAGGCCGGTCACCGCCGCTTCATAATGACCCGCTTCAGAGGTAGTGAGGGTCTGGCCGGTCCCCACAACCGTGCCGGTCAACAGCTCGGTCCAGAGGTAGCTGCATCCTACACAGAAACCGGCATCGAAGATGACGGACTCACCCTCGCAGATGGTCAAGTCGTTCCCAAGGACAGGTTGAGTGGAGTCTGAGACAACCACGGTGACCCGTGCAGTGTCGACTCTCTTATCGATGTGCCTTACCCGGCACTCGGCCTGGTAGGAGCCGGCGTTGGAATAGATATGGAACGGGTTGGGAAGATCAGAATAATTCGATGTACCCGACCCCGGATCCCCGAAATCCCACCGGATGCTGTCGGCCGGAGGCCAGATATCCGAAGTGAACGCGACAGAATCCTGGCACTGCCCCCCGGAAGAACTTATATAAACCTTGTACCGCTGAAGGAATTGGGGAAGGCAAGAACGATGAAGGTTACCCTCCAAATATAATACATTTCTTTGATAATCGCAGGCAGCCCCCGGAGCGGAAGGTCTGTTTATTCTGTGTAAATTGCTACCAGAACTATCTGTCACATATATCTTCCAGTCGGGAGCCATCTGAAGGATCCATTTGCAACTATCCCCTATATCGGCCCGGCTCTCCATGAAAGCCATCGAATCGGTATTGATCATATCATACTGTACAATTGCATTATGTCCTGCAAACTGATTACCTAAAAAGGTCATAAAATAAACATACCTTGAATCAATCGAGAATTCCTGGCTCCCCCTCCAGTCATTATCCAACCACTCCCCCTCATGCCAGAACCTGAACCGGGGAGTGGCAACCCCGGTCGAAGTATTGAAGTGGCATAGCTCTGTGAGCGAATCGGTGCAGAACAGGTGCTGCCCGTCGGGCGAGATCCTAATAAAACCTGGTACATCTGTTCCAAAAAAGGGATGTTCCAATGTGCTTTCACTAACCACGGGGGTGGTATTCACGCCCGATGAATCGATAAGATAGGCCAGGTATTGACTTTCTATGCCATGCCGATATGCCACCACCCAGGCATACTTGTTGTTATGGTGACGCGTCGCCGTCAGAGTAGTGATAACGCTGTCTCCCATCGGAAGAGGAATATTCTTCATCCCGGACACAATACCACCCAGTCCCCCGTCCAGTTGCATGTCAATGACCGAGTAACGCAATCCGATAATTTGCTCAGGGAAGTAGGTAGGATCCTGAACAGTGAATAAATAGTACAAATTATGATAAGTGAGATCCTGAACGGCAATGATCTGCGCATGAACCCCCCCCCCAAGAAGGTCATACGCGCCGGGCATTAAAACCTTATTGCGGTTGTACAAATTTGTCCCGTCGGAAAAAAAAAGTAAATTGCCGGCAGAATCCGATACGGACACTTCTGCCAGAAAAACCCCAATATTCTCCGGATTCCCGGGTAAGAATACCGGTATCCCGGAGTTGAAGGTGATCCCGCAGTGGCTTCCGAAGTACCAGTTGTTGAATTCTCCCTGCGACAAACAACCAAGCGGTACCAACAGAAAAATAAAAATATTTACTATGCCCTTCATATAACTTTACAGAATCCCAAAAATCAATCCAGGATTCGTTTATAGCTACTTATTAGTGTTTACAATAGGTAGTACCAGTATATACACTTCCTCTGCTGTAATATCCTTTTTCTAATAAGACACGCAAAAGATGAAAAAGGTTTACCACTTTTGCATCATTCTTCGTTTCACCCTCTGACCAAGATAAATAGCGCGGACCGTGAGGATCGTTCTGTCTTTTCAGATCAGCTTCTCTGCCCACTTATCCCGGTTCAAACTGTGTGGAATGCGATCGCAAAGATCAGTCTCTGACACATCTTACAGCAAATGCATTTGTTTTGGCGGATTCATACATCGAAACACTTTGATTCCTGTTGTTCATCCCCCGGGTGACGATCCTGTTCCCGCTTCCTGGTGATGATGTCCAGAACAGCGTTCCCGCCGGGAGCTCCCCCGAAGTGAATGCCCAGGCAGTGTTCAGATACGCCATCCCCTGAAGCAACGCTTCAAAACCCCGCGGAATCAGGTACAGGTCTTTCAGGAAAGTGCCCGCCAGGCTGCTGCCCTGGTTGGCATCGATCAGCTCCTGGTAATCTGCCACAGAAGGAATATGCCATCCCGGCGGACATACTCCCTGGTATCCCGGGCCTGCTGTATTGCCGTACTGGATCAGTTCATCCCACTGGTAGACTGCTTTCCCAAGATAACAGTTCGACTCCTGGTCTTTGGAACAATATTTTTCAGCAATGCAATTATCACTCTGGTGAGTGGATGACTGGATCCGTGTTCCGTAGTTCAGGTTTGAACCCATCCAGCATAGTGATCCAACCTGAAGGGTGCGATAGACGTTTCCGTCTCTTATATCGGTCAGCATACCACCACAGGTAAACGGGGAAGGGATCTGAACAATGATCGTTATGCTGCCCGCTGCCGTGCATGAATGCACATTGGTGTACGAATAGGTGATGACCTTTGTCCCGGCTCCCGCTGCCGACGGTGTAAAGACACCCGTCGTGGGATTGACTCCCGGCCCGCTATAGGTTCCTCCCAGGGGAATGCCTCCTTTCAGATGGATGGGGATGGCATCAATCGTGGTGACACTGTCGAAGCACCTGGTAAAAGATACCTGCGGAGTTTCAATCTCAACCATGGAGATCAGATTCGAGGTGGCAGGGTTGTTGGTGATACACTCTGCGATTGAAGAAGTCAGCATGCAGGTCACCAGATCATTGTTGGAAGGAGTATAGGTAAAGACAGGGCTGTTTGCTCCCACGTTACTTCCGTTGACCCTCCATTGATAGCTTGGGGCAGTTCCCCCGTTGGCGGGTGTGGCCGTGAAGGTAACGGCAGTTCCTGCGCACACTGGATTGGATGAAGGCGCAATAGAAACACTTACCGGTAAAAGAGGATCGACCGTCATCGCGACGGAGTTCGAGGTGGCCGGGTTATTGGTGATGCACTCTGCGATTGAAGAAGTCAGAATGCAGGTCACAAGATCATTGTTGGAAGGAGTATAGGTAAAGACAGGGCTGTCGGTTCCCGCGTTGCTTCCGTTGACTTTCCACTGATAGTTTGGGGTCGTTCCCCCGTTGGCGGGTGTGGCGGTGAAGGTGACCGCAGTGCCTGAACAAACCGGGTTTGATGATGCGTTTATCGAAACACTCACCGGTAAAAGAGGACTGACCGTCATCGTGACGGAGTTCGAGGTGGCCGGGTTGTTGGTGATGCACTCTACGATTGAAGAGGTCAAAATGCAGATAACCATATCCCCGTTGGAAGGAGTATAAGTAAAGACAGGGCTGTCGGTTCCGGCGTTACTTTCGTTGACCCTCCACTGGTAGGTCGGGGTCGCTCCCCCGTTTACGGGTGTTGCGGTGAAGGTTACAGGGGTGCCGGCGCATAGGTTGTTTCCCGAGGCAGTGATGGAGACATTCACCCAGTTGGCGGGATCGACCGTGACTGCATAGTCCGAAAGTATTCCAATGCAGCTTCCTACCTTCGGGGTGATATGATAGGTGACCTCCCCTGGCGATGAACCCTGGTTGACCAGAACCTGGCTGATCACCAGTCCCGAGCCGGGGCCGAATCCCGTGACATTGCCCGCGGTGAGCGAAGCCGTCCAGGTAAAGTTTGCTCCCGGAACATTGGAGGTAAGGACGATATCGGTCGGCTCTCCCGTACAAATGGCTTTAGAGGGCGGAGAGTTCGTCACAACAGGTACCGGAGTTATGTTTAACCACACGCTGTCTCTTCCCGTGCAGCCATTGCTGCCGGTCACCGCCGCTTCATAATGACCCGCTGCAGAGGTAGTGAGGGTCTGTCCGGTTCCCACGACCGTGCCGGTCAGCAGCTCGCTCCAGAGGTAGCTGCATCCCGCACAGGAACCGGCATCGAAGGTGATGGATTCACCCGTGCAGATGGTCAAGTCGTTCCCAAGGACAGGTTGAGGGGAGGCCAGCACAACCACGGTGACCCGTGCTGTGTCGACCCTTTTGTCGATATGTCTTACCCTGCACTCAACCTGGTAGGAACCGGCGTTGGAATAAATATGGAATGGGTTGGGAAGATCAGAATAATTCGATGCTCCCGAACCCGGATCCCCAAAATCCCACCGGATGCTGTCGGAGGGAGGCCAGATATCCGAAGTGAAGATAACCGAATCGCCCTGGCACTGACTCCCGGAAGAACTGATATAGACCTTGTACCGCTGAAGGAATTGGGGGAGAGCGCCTCTATGAAAGTTACCCTCCAAATATAATGCATTTCTTTGAAAATTGCATGCAGTTCCGGGGGCGGAAGGGTTGTTTATTCTGTGTAGAGAAGGATTAGTAACAAGATAGTCCGTCAAGTATATCTTCCCATCGGGAGCCATCTGGATGCTCCAGAGGCAATCCTCTCCTACGATGGCCTGGCTCTCCATGAAGGCCATCGAATCGGTATTGATCATATCATACTGTACAACAAAATAAAGCACATCCGGAGGATCTGATTCAATCGTAAAATAGACATATCTTGAATCAATCGAAAATTCCTGGCTTATCCCCTGCGTATTCCACGTCCCCGGCCAGAACCTGAACCGGGGAGTGATGACTCCGGTAGAAGTATTGAAGTGGCATAGCTCCGTGAGCGAATCGGTGCAAAAAAGGTGTTGCCCGTCAGGCGAGATCCTCATAAAACCAGGTATACCATCTCCCGGACTTCCTCCTGTTAAGGTATTTTTCAGTGTGCTTTCACTTACCACGGGTGTGGTATTCACACCCGATGAATCGATCAGGTAGGCCAGGTACTGCTCTTCTTTGCCATGCCGCAATGCAACCACCCATGCATACTTATTGTTTTGGTGACGCGTCGCGGTCAGCGCGACCCATGCGCTGTCTCCCATCGGAAGTGGAATATTCTTCATTCCGGGAACAATATCGCCCAGTCCCCCGTCCAGTTGCATATCAATGACCGAGTAACGTAATCCATTAAGGGGGTACGGTGGGAAAGGATGATGTCCCACCGTGAATAAATAATACAAATTAGGATAGGTGAGATCCTGAACAGCAATGTTCTGCGACCCCGTACTCCCAAGAAGGTCATACCCGTTGGGCATTAAAACCTTATTGCGGTTGTACAAATTAGTTCCGTTGGCAATAAAAAGAAAATTGCCGGCAGAATCCGATACTGATGCTTCGGCCCGAAAGTCACCAAAAGAAAATGGTATCCCGGGTATAAATACCGGTGTCCCGGAGTTGAAGGTAATCCCGCAATTATTTCCAAAGTACCAGTTGTTGAATTCACCCTGCGACAAACAACCTAGCGGTATTAACAGAAAAATAAAAATATTTACTATACCTCTCATCTACATTTAAAAGAATCCGGAAAATCCCTCCTGGATTCTTTTATAGCTACTTATTAGTGTTTACAATTAGGTAGTATTAGCATATACATTTCCTCCACTGTAATATCCCTTTTAACAAGACACGTAAAAGATGAAAAAGGTTTAACACTAAGGAGACGCCATAATGCATTTCATAAGACAAATATACATGTTTATTATATGGTTTTCAAGGTAAATCAATAAAAATCACTCTATTTTTTCTAAAACCAGCCTTTTTCACCTGGCTGGGTCATAATTCATGCTGTTACCTGATTCTCTATTCATGCCGTTACCTGATTCTCTGAAAATCAAAACTTATTTTCCGGAGCAAGTTCAAATTCATATTTCTGTTGGTTTATTCCCCTGCTGAGGGTGACTAATATAATAGCGATCAAAAATTATTTTAAGCGCTTCTGACAGAGAAAAGTCTTTTTCTGTATTGCCATGGAATAATAAACCTTACAATTAGATTAATGTCATTGAAAAGTTTGTATTGCATATATTTGCATGGCGAACGATAATACTGGGGACATGAACGACCTGCGTACTGCTGTTATTACCGGCGCTTATGGTGCTATCGGGAAAGCCATTGCCCGGAAAATCGCTCAAAAGAAATTCAAGACCATCCTGGTTGGCCGTAATGAGGCAAAACTGTCCGATACAGTCAAAGAGATAGCACAGGTCACGGGGAATAATGACATTGATTTTCAGGTAGTCGATCTCTCCAGAAAAAACAGTATCGAAGCATTTTCCCGCCGATGGAAGGGACCATTACATGTATTGATCAATAATGCAGCAACAGGCCCGCGGCAACGGAGCGAGACGCCCGAAGGGATAGAAGTGCAATGGGCTACCAATGTTCTTGGATACTTTTGGATGATGTCGTTTTTCTGCGATTTCATGAAGGGATTGGATGATGCGAGAATTGTCAATGTTGCCAGCTATTGGGCCGGAGGATTGGATTTCACCGACCTTGAATTCCGCCGAAGGAGCTATGATAATGATGCAGCTTACCGCCAGTCAAAACAAGCAGACCGGATGTTGACCGTCGCCTTTTCCCACCGGTTCAGATCATCAGGAATTACAGTTAACTCCTGTCACCCCGGTGATGTCAATTCAAAGCTGAGCAACAGCTTTGGTTTCGGCGGACATGAGACTCCTGACGAAGGAGCAGCCACCCCTGTTTGGACAGCCACCGATCAGGGTTTAAAAGGAATTACCGGACGATATTATGAACACCTTCAGGAGACTAGATGTTCATTTAGCCGGGATCATGCCGCTATTGAAAAGTTATACGATATTTGCCTGAACTTTTAATCTCAAAACGGATAATGAAACAACCTTATCCTCTCTCCTTCCGCCACCAAACAGAACTCCCTTATGGATCATAAAAACACCTTCAAAAGAAGTCTGAACCTCTTTGACTCGACCGCCATCGTTGCCGGATCGATGATCGGATCCGGTATCTTTATCGTCAGCGCTGATGTCTCCAGGTTGCTTGGCTCACCCGGCTGGCTGATGATCGCCTGGCTGATTGCCGGATTTCTCACCATCTGCGCGGCATTAAGCTATGGCGAACTGGCGGCCATGTTCCCGAAAGCCGGAGGTCAGTACGTTTACCTGAAAGAAGCATACAATCCGTTAATCGGTTTTCTCTTCGGATGGACCATGTTCCTGGTCATACAGACCGGAACCATTGCAGCGGTCGCCATGGCCTTTGCCAAGTTCTCAGGGGTCCTTATTCCCTGGATCTCCGAAGAAGTAGTATGGGGACAGATAAAGTTCATAAAATTTGGCCCGGTCCAGATCGTCGCCATTGCCTCCATCGCCTTTCTTACCTGGCTTAATACCCGGGGCATCAAGGAAGGAAAAAGAGTACAAAATGTATTTACTTCGGGTAAAGTCTTGCTGATGATCCTTTTTATCATCGTCGGACTGGGATTCTCATCCAATTCAGAAGCGATCCATATCAATGAAAAGATATTCTGGCAGCCCATGCAGGAAGGACCCGGCGGTCAGGATATTCCGCTTTCCGGATTTATCCTGGTCGCTGCCTTAGGCATGGCCATGGTCGGAACCCTGTTTTCTTCCGATGCATGGAATAATATCACCTTCACGGCCGGAGAGATCATCAATCCTAAAAAAAATATTCCCTTAAGCCTGTTTCTTGGCACTTCGATTGTAACGGTGCTGTATCTGCTGGCCAATGTCGTATACATCACGGCTTTACCCTTACGGGGAGAACCTGTCGGTGGCGGAGTGATGGAACGGGGTATCCAGTATGCACTTAACGACCGGCTTGCAACCGCCGCGATCTCAGGCGTTTTTGGAAATTATGCGGTCATCATCATGGCAGCCTTCATCGTCATATCCACCTTCGGATGCAACAACGGATTGATCCTATCAGGTGCAAGGGTTTACTATTCGATGGCGAATGACAACCTGTTTTTTAAAAAAGTCGGTCTCCTGAATTCGAAAGGCGTTCCTGCAGCAGGCCTGATAGTTCAGGGAATATGGGCAAGCCTCCTGTGCCTGTCGGGAACTTACGGACAACTGCTCGACTATGTCGTCTTCGCCGTTCTGATCTTTTATATCCTTACCATTTCCGGGATATATATTCTGCGGGTCAGACGACCGGAAATTGAACGGCCCTATAAAGCGTTCGGATATCCTGTCATCCCGGCAATCTATATCCTCCTTGCCTCGGTTATTGTGATCATATTGTTTATTTTCAAACCGGAATATACCTGGCCGGGGCTTTTGATCGTTCTCTTAGGTATTCCGGTATACTTTCTATGGTACAAAAAATCATCAAAGGAAAAATAATCCGGCCCAGGATGCTCCGTCTGATGCAAATGATCCTGCCCATCATCAGTGTGATCGGTTCTGTGAACCTCCGGGCACAATGCACACCGGTCAATAACGTGTTTCAGGAAGGGGAAGAGATAACCTATACGGCTTCCTATAATTGGGGACCGGTATGGGTAGATGCCGGTCTGGTCACATTTTCTGTGGGCACGGAAATGTACATGGGAAAACACGCATGGCACTTCAAGGGCATCGGAAAAACGTTTCCTACCTATGATTTCCTGTATAAGGTTCGTGATTATTATGATTCATGGACAGACCAGGAGACCTTCCTTCCGCTTGGCTTCAGACGATATATCTATGAAGGGGGATATACCCTCTTGAATACCATGACCTTCGATCACCATCAAAACAAAATCATTTCCAACACAAAAAGCAACAACAACCCGGTCCGGTACGACACCCTGAAACTCTCTCCCTGCATGTTTGATATGCTTACCGCGGTATACCACACAAGAATGGTTGATATTGCAAGAATGAGGATCAACGAGAAGAAGCAGATCTCCATCGTGATCGATGATGCATTGTATAATATTTACATCAGGGCGCTGGGAAAGGAGATCGTTGAGAATACCGACGGGAAGAAATACCGGTGTAATAAAGTTGCCGCAAAAATGGTGGAAGGTACCATATTCAAAGGCGACGAAGATGTGTTGGTCTGGGTGACAGATGATGCCAACAAGATCCCTATCCGCATCGAAGCGAAGATAATCGTCGGAACGGTAAAAGCTTTCCTTAAAGAAGCAAAAGGCCTGAGGAATCCCACCACCTCACTGATCAATTGAACATTAAACTATTAAATTATTTAAATATGAAAATGGATCAGTCCTTCTATAGGCGCGGAGAGGATCGTTCCGACACTTATCCCCTCTTCACGGGCTGTTTCCAGTAAAATCTCCCTGTAATTGTACGCAATGGATCCCACGAAACTCACCGTGACCATTTTATAATTTTCATATTGTTTGATCTGGGCATCGAAAAAAGCCTGGAACGCCTCTTTTACAAGCCCATGAACGAACGGATGGTCCTGGTTGGGCGACAGGAATTCGCTGAAGGAAGCCAGGAACCGGTTCGGATACGGACGGTTATACAGCGAGTTCAAAATATCCTCAAGGGTAAAGTTGTATTTTTTGTCGAAGGAAGCACGGATATCATCCGGCAGTCGCCGGGTAAGGTACTTGCCGATAAGTTGTTTTCCAAGGTATGAACCTGCGCCCTCATCCCCGAACAGGTACCCGAGCGAATCGACTTTAGAGTAACAGTTTTCGCCATCATAATAACAGGAATTGGAACCGGTTCCCAGGATTCCTGCAATTCCTTCCTCTTTACCGAATAATGCGCGGGCGGCGCCAAGGATATCATGATAGATCACCGGATGAGTCTTACGGAAGAACTTTTGCAATGCTTCTGCTATCATTGCCTTGTTATTTTCCGTTGAACACCCTGAACCATAGAAGTGGATCTCTCTTACGTGATCAGGCACAAGATAAGGCAACAATTCGGAGGTCAGCACTGCTTCAATACTTTCGGAAGAATGAAAATATGGATTCAGTCCGGCAGTATTGACCCGTACCTTGACATTTCCTTTATCTATCAGCGCCCAGGTTGTTTTTGTGGAACCGCTGTCGGCAATCAGTTGCATGGCGATCTTTTTATTGTTTTCTAATCGTGACCGGTTTGGATGTATGCTAACATCGGCCCGGTATCTTCAGGCCTGAACCATTTGATCTGCTCATCTTTCCTGAACCAGGTCAGCTGTCGCTTGGCATACCGTCTCGAATTGCGTTTGATCAGCTCGATGGCTTCAGGGAGTGAGATTTTATTATCGAAATAATCGAAAAGCTCTTTATACCCAACGGTATTCAAGGCGTTTAACGACCGGTATGGAAGCAGCCGGCGGGCCTCCTCTACCAACCCTCCCGCGATCATATCGTCAACACGCTGGTCAATCCTCTGGTAAAGTTGCCGGCGCGTCAGGTCAATCCCTATTTTGATGATCCGGAAATTTCTTTTCACGGGTTGTTGCTTCCGGAATGAGGAATATGGTTTTCCGGTGATCATCGTGACTTCAATTGCCCGGATAAGGCGAACCGGATTATTAAGATCAACTTTCTTAAAATATTCCGGATCAAGCTCTTTCAGTTTTTCCTGCAGGGGAAGTATACCCCGCGATTGGTACTGCTCATTCAGTTCTTTTCTGATCAAGCCATCAGATTCCGGTAAAAAATCAATCCCATGGCAGATTGCATGAATATAGAGACCTGAACCTCCGACCATAATGACCGAATTGTATTTCTCAAACAATTTGCTCAACAGATCCAGCGCATCCTTCTCGAACATTCCGACATTATAAGTATCGCCGATCGAAAGATTACCGATGAGATGATGCCTGACCTGATTTAATTCGCCGGCAACCGGCCGGGCAGTTCCGATACCGAGCTCTTTATAGAACTGACGTGAGTCGGCAGAGATGATCTCAGTATTAAGCGCTTTGGCAATAATCAATGAAGCCGCTGTTTTCCCGGCTGCGGTGGGGCCGCAAATGATGACCAAAACAGGTTGATCAGTAATCATCGGTTTCGCTGCCGTATCCGGAGTACTTCCGTTCAAGATTGTCGATGTCATCGTAATCTTCGAGGTGCTCAACCCCTTCTTCTCCGTCATCAAAGATTTCATCGTCTTCCGCAGTGACCTCCTGGTCAGCAATGACCGGGGCTTCCTCTTCAAAGATCTCGCTTAGTTGATTATCGATTTCTGTCGGTTCAACCTCATCTTCCTCAGTCTTTTCAGGTTTGGGCACCTCTGAAAGTTTGGGGATCTTTATCTTTGGCAGAATATTCTTTGGCTCTGCAACAGGCTCCGGTACCAGGGGCTTCGGTAATTCTGGTTTTTTGGGAAGTTCTCCGGTCTTTTTAATACACCGTGGATAAGACCATGACCCGTCGGCCTGTACGATCTTGAAGAGTTCTATATGGAAGGAATAAAACTCATTTCCCTGAAATTCATAAATCATCTTCTGATGAGGATCTTCGATATAATCCTTAAGTTTGGATTTCTTCATCAGGGGAGGGACGATTGTCAAACTGACCATCTCATCAAGGTCGTCATCATACTTCCGGATCTGCCGCTTTTCAGACTTCAGGGATATCTCCCTGTCCTTTTTGTACTTTTTATCCGTTATAAAAAATGATGCCTTCTTGCAGAAAGTCAGTTCAGTCGATTCAAGTATGATAGCGTGAAAATCGAGAAATGTCTGCCCGGGGAGAATTTCAAAATCCCTGATAAGGTTATCATGATCTTCAGAGATCAATCTAAAATGGTACACCAACATAATATCTCCAGATACAATTTACTGCCAAAAGTAAAAAAAATTGATAACCCGGTTCAATTCTTTTTTCAGGATTTATTGACCGGTTTCAATCCCAGGTTCTTTCCCTCCAGAAGCATTCTCTGATAGGCTGCTTCGAGTTCATTTGGAATTTCACCTTCCAGAATTGCTTCGGTTATTGCATCTTTAATGATACCAACCTCCCTGGAAGGCGACAATCCGAAAGTTTCCATGATAAGTTCTCCTGAAACAGGGGGTTTCCAGTTCCGCAGACGGTCCTTTTCTTCAATTTCCCTAAGCTTCTGCCTGACAATTTTAAAGTTTTTCAGAAAATGGCTTACCTTCTTCGGATTCCTGGAAGTAATATCGGCTTCGCAAAGAAGCATCAGGTCATCGATGTCGTTGCCGGTCTCGAACAGCAATCGTCTCACGGCCGAGTCGGTTACCGTATCTTCAGCAAGAACAATGGGCCGGAGATGCAGGAGCACCAGTTTTTCGACATATTTCATGTTTTCATTCAATGGCAATCTTAGCCGGCGGAAGATGACGGGTACCATCTTGGATCCTTTATACTCATGGGTATGGAATGTCCAGCCCACACCGGGAACAAATTTCCGGGTCTGGGGTTTTGCAATATCATGTAAAAGAGCTGCCCATCGAAGCCAGAGGTTATCCGATCTCAGCGCGATCTTGTCGAGCACAGCCAGGGAATGATAAAAGTTATCCTTATGACCTTTCCCATCAATCACCTCAGAACCTTTCAATTGCACGAATTCCGGAAGGATCAGGGAGAGAAGTCCGCACTCATCAAGCATTTTCAATCCTTTTGAAGGGATGCTGGTGAGGATTATAAGGTTCAGTTCATCAATAATCCTCTCGGTAGAGACAATCGAGATACGTTCCGCGTTCCGTGAAATAGCCTGAAAGCAGCCGGCTTCGATACAGAAATCAAGCTGGGAAGCAAAGCGGATGGCACGCATCATCCGTAAAGGATCGTCAGAAAAAGTGATATCGGGATCCATGGGTGTTTTGATGATCTTCTTTCGCAAGTCATCCAATCCGTTGAAAGGATCGATAAGGTTTCCGAGGTTCTCCTGGGTCAGATCAATGGCCATTGCATTGATCGTAAAGTCCCTGCGATTCTGATCATCCTCAAGGGTACCGTCTTCTACAGCCGGTTTCCGCGAATTCCGATCGTAGGACTCTTTACGGGCTCCGACAAATTCAACCTTCCATCCCTGGTATTTCAGCATCGCAGTCCCGAAATTCTTAAAAAACTTCACTGGGACATCTCCCTCCAGTTTTTCCGCCACACGGTGGGCAAAATCAATTCCGCTGCCCTTGACCACGATATCGATATCTTGCTTATTGTCACGATCAAGCATAAGGTCCCTGACGAAGCCACCGATAACAAATGCCGGAACCTTCAGCTCATCAGAAACCTGCGTGATGATTCCAAATATAGGATGCTGCAGATACGTTGAAAACATACGACAAAAATAAGGAAACAAAACTATTCTTACGTTGAAATTATTTCGAAAGTGCCATTGAAAATCAGGCCATGAATCGTATCTTTGATGCAAATTCGTCAAAATATAAATCCTTAAAATTTTTCGATATGACAAAGCGTACAATTGTAGCAATGCCGGGAGATGGCATAGGGAAAATAGTATTGAAGGAAGCTATCCGGGTTTTAGATGCAGCGGGCTTTAACGCCGAACATGTTCATGGTGATATCGGATGGGAATTTTGGTGCAGAGAGGGCGATCCATTTCCCATGAGAACCCAGAAACTGCTTGAAAAGCATAAAATCGGATTATTCGGAGCCATCACTTCGAAACCAAAAGATAAAACTGAAGCTGAACTAAGTCCCGAGCTCAAAGGGAAGGGGTATGTCTATTACAGCCCGATCGTCACCATGCGTCAGAAATACGATCTCGATATCTGCATCCGGCCATGCAAGACTTTTAAAGGAAATCCCCTGAATTTTATCCGTAGGGGATTTGGCGGGATTATTGAAGAACCGATCATCGATTCGATGATCTTCAGGCAGAATACGGAATGTCTGTACAGCGGGGTGGAATGGACCAATCCATCCGACCAGGTCTATGATGCACTGATGACGCATAAAAAGTTCAAAGACAATTTTTCCTGGTGTCCGAGACCGGAATTAGCCGTTTCTACCCGGATCTTTACAAAGAAATATACAACCCGTATTGTCCGCACGGCATTTGAATATGCTAAAGCCAAAGGATTCAAGACGGTTACGGTATGTGAGAAACCGAATGTGATCCGGGAGACCTCAGGGATGATGCTTAAGATAGCCCAGGAATTGTCAAAGAACGAATATCCCGATATCAAGGTGCAGAATACCAATATTGATGCCCAGATGATGTGGCTGACCAAGAATCCGGAAACTTACAATGTTATTGTAGCCGGAAATATGTTTGGCGACATTGTTTCGGATGGTTTTGCAGGTTTGATCGGCGGACTTGGATTTGCTTGCAGCGCAAATATTGGTCCGGAGATCGCTGTTTTTGAACCCACCCACGGTTCGGCGCCAAAATATGCCGATTTTAATCCATCCATCGTTAATCCGATAGCTATGATCCTTTCAGCCGTCATGATGCTTGAACATCTGGGTGAAAAGGAAATTGCAGCCCGGATCACCAAGGCAATTGCAGAAATCGTGGAAGAGGGGAAAGTAAAAACCTATGATATGATGAAGCTCCCCGGTAATCCGGATGCCTTCAGTAAAGGTGCTGCAACTACCCAGCAGATGACGGATGCAATAATAAAGAAAATATCGAAATAGCGAAATAGGATAATTATTGCTTACTGCATGACCATGATCGTATGTAAATAATGCAGTGATGAAGTGATGCAGTGATGAAATGTAATTAACATATTTAATGATCTGTTGACATGAATGATAAAGTTACAAAACTCTGGCCGGAGTTGCAGTGGATCCAGGATACTGACCTCCGTGAAAAAACAGCAAGAACATGGGAACTTGCCTTAGAGAAAAGTGTACTGACCCCGGACGATCTGGAAAAAATCCCCTTTACCCTGCTTGCCGGTCCCGACCTGAAAGTCTCTTTTATGACCCATAAGCGATGTGTGGTCCATATAGCACGGGAAGCAGCGATCAGGATGAATGAGTTCTTTGGCGGCGATATGCCCGTCAATATGGATGTTTTGATCGCCGGGGCAATCCTTGCCGACGTCGGAAAACTGCTCGAATATGACCTTGACAAAGATGGAAAATCTTTCCAGGGAAAATACGGGAAGTATTTACGTCATCCTTTTTCAGGGGTTTCCCTTGCCGAACAGTGCGGGGTTCCGGCTGAAGTATGTCATATTATCGCGGCTCATGCAGGAGAGGGTGATAAGATCAAAAGAACCGTGGAAGCTTATATTGTACATCACGCGGATTTTATGACATTTGAACCATTTAAGGAAAGACTGAAATAGCGTGGAATTCAATGAAAAAAAATTATTACCATGAACATTATTGAAAAAATAATTGCTGATCACAGCAACCGGGATACCGTTAAACCGGGCGATATTATTGATGTATTCATCGACACCCGTGCCGCACGTGATTTTGGCGGTGCCAATGTTGTAAAAAACCTGTTGGATCATGGTTTGAGTATAGATGATCCTGCCAGGACCATTTTCACATTCGACTGTAATCCGGGTGGATCTGATCAGAAATATGCCGCCAATCAGCAGTATTGCCGGCAATATGCCAGAGATAATGATCTCAGGATCTACGATGTCGATTCAGGTATTGGAACTCATCTGGCAATCGATAACGGACTTGCCTGGCCCGGGAGTACTTTTGTATCGACCGACTCGCATGCCAATATTATGGGGGCAATAGGTTCTTTCGGCCAGGGAATGGGTGACCAGGATATTGCCGCCGCCTGGGCAAAAGGTTATGTTTGGTTTAAAGTGCCGGAATCGGTCAGGATCAACCTTACGGGGATCAAACCCACAAATGTTACCGCGAAAGACATTGTCCTCAATCTCCTATCTGTTTTCGGAGCCAACAAACTGCTGGGACGCTCGGTCGAATTTTACGGACCAGCTATTGAGAAACTGACCCTTTCCGAACGGATCACCATCGCTTCTATGGGTACGGAAATGGGAGTGATCATTTTATTATTTCCCACTACACCTTCACTGCTGAAAGAGCTTAAATCACTGACGGGAAAGGATTACCAGGGGATTACAGCCGATGCCGATGCACATTACGAAAAAGTTTTCGACCTCGACATCAGTAAATTCGTCCCGATGGTCGCCCTGCCGGGCCATCCGCATGATGATATTGCGATAGACCAGGTAAGAAATAAAAAAATCGATTCGGGTTTTATCGGGAGCTGTACAAACGGAAGGATCGAAGATCTCAGGGCTGCTGCTACCATTCTGAAAGGAAAGAAAGTGGCTCCCGGTATAGTGCTTAAGATCGTCCCTGCAACAGATTCCATATGGAACCAGGCTCTAAAGGAGGGTCTGATAAAAATATTCAAAGATTCAGGAGCGCTGGTATCGAATGCAGGATGTGCCGGATGTGCTGCCGGACAAGTCGGTCAAAATGGTCCCGGAGAGGTGACCATCAGTACGGGAAACCGGAATTTTGAGGGAAAACAGGGAAAAGGATTCGTTTACCTGGCTTCTCCCTCAGTAGTTGCCGCTTCAGCCGTTGCAGGCTATATCACTACCCCCGACCAGATCCCGGAATCTCCTGCTTTGTTCGTGAAGCCAGATGACAGTCCTCTCCACGGAAAAACCGACGGGAAACCGGAAGAGCGTTCCCGGGACAGACAGAAACCGGAAAAACCAACAATCGTCGAAGGTCGGGTCTGGATCATACCTAAGGACGACATTGACACAGATATGATTTTTCATAACCGGTATCTTACCATCACCGATATCCGTCAGATGGGGCAATATACCTTTGATAATCTGAAAGGATTCGAAGATTTTGCAAAAAAAGCCAAACCCGGCGATATAGTGATCACCCGGAAAAATTTCGGAGCAGGGAGCTCACGGCAACAGGCGGTCGATTGCTTCCTTTCCCTGGGAATTCATTGTGTCCTTGCCGAATCGTACGGAGCCATATACGAAAGAAATGCAATCAACGCGGCACTCCCCATTCTGACTTATGAAGTACCCAAGCTGGAAATGGCCGACCTTAAAGAAGGAGATGTTGCCCGTATCAATTATGAAACAGGCGAACTGACCAATCTTCGTAATGGAAAAACCACCCGGCTGAATAAATTTTATGATGCCCAGATGGCGATATATAAGAATGGAGGACTGCTATAAACAGGCAGGAGGATTGATTCCATAACGGGGAACGGGATAAATGGTTGATAACCTATCGTTTTAGTTTCCACCGGCGGTGTGACCATAAATAGTTGCATGGATTTTCAATAATCACTTTTTCCAGCGCCTGGATGTACTTTCGGGTGATCTCCCCCTGCGGAGAAGTAGAGGGATCCTCTTCAAGTAAGATAAACTCCATCTCATAAAATCCACGCTTTATTTTATTTACCTTCGCAAATACGACGGGGAGATTATAGATATGCGCATATTTCTCAGGACCATGCAATACAGCTGTATCCTGGTTGAGAAAACTCATCCAGATAGCAAGCCTGGCACTGTAGGGAGATTGATCTGCCACCATAAAAAAGAGACAAGGCTCTTCCCACGATTTATTAAAATGATCTGAAGTATGGGTGATGGATGCAAGAACAGTTCTTCCCCTCACCCGGGTCCGATTTACATAATTATCGATAAACTTATTCGTGAGCGGTTTGTAGAATCCAACCGGTTTATGTAAGACTTGCGATCCTGTCGCAACTCCTCCCCATTCCCAGTTGTTGTAGTGTCCGGCAACGCAAATGACACTCCGGTTGTTTTTGTAGAATTCCTTCAGAAAATCCGGTTGCCGGCATTGATAGCGCCGGGCCATATCCTTCTCATTCATAGTAAATGACTTCAAACTTTCCAGTAGAATATCTACCATGTAATGGTAAAATCCCCGTGCAATATCACGGATCTCACCGGATGATTTACCGGGGAAGGCATTCGTTAGATTACGAAAGACCGTTTTCTTCCGGTACCGGTGGATATAATAAAACCAATAATAAAGAATATCTGATATAAAATAGAGAAGACTGAACGGAATGAGATGGAACCAGAAGACAAAAAAACGAAAGAGGAGATAAATTAAAAAATTCATGGTATTCTTTTGTAAAAATCATCTCAATATACTCAGGGCCTGATCCAGGTCGGCGATCAAATCCGCCGGATCTTCAAGCCCTATGTAGAACCTCACCATATTGACCGGTATCTGTTCCTCTTCACCTTTATCTGACCCTTGGTTTAATGCAATTGCAGGAAAAACAAGAGATTCAAATCCACCCCAGGAAACAGCCATCAGAAATCTTTTCAGCGACTCGCAGAAACGTTCAATTTTATCCGGAGATTTTGTTTTGAGAAGCACGGAAAAGAGTCCGCTGCATCCTTTCATCTGACGGTGTGCCAGTTCAGTTTGCTCAAATGAATGATGAAAGGGATAATTGACTTTTTCAATTTGGGGATGATTTGCAAGGAACTCAACGATTTTCTGCGCAGATTCACTGCTTTGTTTTACGCGGAGTACCAGGGTTCGCATTCCCCGGATCATCAGCCATGCATCGTGAGGTGAAATGATCCCTCCCAGCGTCATCAGTTCGGTTGAAAAGATCTTGCGGACCATTTGCTCTTTCCCGCATATAACGCCTGCAACAACGTCGCTGTGCCCCGAAAGGTACTTTGTGGCGGTATGAACCACAATATCAATTCCAAAGTCAGCCGGACGGAGATGCAAAGGAGTATTGTAACTATTGTCGATAACGGTGATGATGTCATGTTTTCGAGCTATCGCGGAGATGGCTTCCAAATCCTGTAATTCAAAAGTGAATGAATTTGGTGATTCGAGGTAGAATAAACGGGTGTTGGGTTTGATCGCCCGTCGGAAGTTTTCAGTATCCCGTCCATCGACCATGGTGGTCTGAACACCAAAGCGACTAAGAAAAACCGTAAAAAGAGTATGCGTCCAGCTATATGGTTTTCGCACACAAACAACATGATCGCCCTGTGAAAGATTAGCGATAACTGCAAAAGATATCGCAGCGCATCCGCTGGAAGTTATTAAAGCATCCTCAGTACCTTCCAGCGCAGCCAGTTTTTTCCGCAGGATTTCAACCGTAGGATTAATACCACGCGTGTAGACAGGAATTTTATATTCATTTTTAAGTGCTTCCTTCATGCATTTTACGGAAGCATAAGAAAAGTTTGACGACTGCATGATGGGAGGTGAAACAGCATTGAAATAATTCTCCCGCTCCTCCCCCAGTTGGTTAATGATATCAGATATAGTCATTGGCAATATTTCTCAAAAGTATTTTATTTATCCAGATACATAATCAGTCCGAAATAGATTTTCCCCGGAAATACCCGGGGAGCCGGAATACCTGTTTAGTTAATATCTTCTTACCTGATCAAACAGGAATGACCTGGCAAACTCGGGCTAAAATTATCTAAAATTTCAAAGAAAGGGTTAATTTTGTGATAAATTCAATAACGATGCTCATCATCAGGCGTCATGCGACGAATCCGTTTATCAACCTGGCTACGGAAGAATATATTCTGAAGCACTTCAACGAAAATTCATTCATGCTATGGCGCAATGAACCTGCCATCATCGTTGGAAAGCACCAGAATACCCTGGCAGAGATCAATGTCGAATATGTTAAGGAAAAGAATATTCCGGTGGTTCGTCGCTTATCGGGTGGCGGAGCAGTGTTTCATGATCTCGGCAATCTCAACTTTACCTTCATCCGGATCGGTCAGGAGGAACAACTCATTGATTTCCGGAAATACACCCAACCGATTCTCGAGGTTCTGCAAAAACTGGATATCGAAGCAAAATTTGAAGGCCGCAATGACCTTACGATCGGAGGGAAAAAGTTTTCCGGAAATGCGGAACATATCTGGAAGAACCGGGTGCTTCACCACGGAACACTGCTGTTTTCATCGACCATGACCGACCTGAGCCAGGCTCTGAATGTTGATCCCCGTAAATTTCAGGACAAATCGGTCAAATCAGTACGCAGCCGGGTCACCAACATCTCTGAACATCTCAAACATCCCATGGATGTCGTGCAATTTTCCAAGCGTATAGAGGATCATATCGTTGAAATAAACCCGGAAGCTCATTTTTATGAGCTGACGGAGGATGACCACCGGAATATTGCCGGTCTGGTCAGAGAAAAATACGGAACATGGGAATGGAATTTTGGATATTCGCCGAAATACAACTTTAAAAAGATCCTCCGTACGGAGAAAAGCGGAACCATTGAATTCAATCTCGATGTTCAAAACGGGATGATCATGCAAATCAAGATTTTTGGTGATTTCTTCGGGAAACATGATATCGAGGAGGTTGAAAATGGCCTGAAGGGGATTGCACACCGGGAGGATGATATAATGAGTGTTTTGAAGCCTTTCTCAATCGGGAATTACATCTCAAATCTTACGGAAAAGGAATTCATCGATGGATTGTTTTAAAAATTCAAAAAGAATCGTTTCCGGGCTGACATTATCCCTGTTATTGTTTTCTATCTCCTCCTGCTCTTCGGGCGGGCAAAAAGAGGCAGACAAGAGTATTCCCGGGAGGATCCCGGAAGCGGGAAAAATCCATAAAAAAATAGCCTGTTCATCCGCTCCTGAATTCACCTATGCACTCTATCTTCCTTCCGGAATAAAATCGGAGGCAACACAAACCTGGCCTGTAATCATTGCCTTTGATTCTCATGGTTCGGGTTTGATCCCGGTACAAAAATACCATGAACTGGCTGAAAAGTACGGATATATTCTGGCAGGATCAAACAACTCAAAAAACGGTCAGACCCCGGAGGAGACCGGGATTATTGTCAATGCACTGATTGAAGACCTTCTTTCCCGGTATCCTGCCGATACGGAACAGATCTATCTGACCGGGTTTTCCGGGGGATCCCGGGTTGCCAGCCTGACCGCTTTGACACACCATGAGATCAGGGGTGTGATCGGTTGCGGAGCCGGGTTCCCGGGGCTGAAGCAATATCCTGAGCGAAGATTTGATTATTTCGGAATTGCCGGATTGGCCGATTTCAATCTGAATGAGATGGTTCAACTGGAGGCATCCTTACAAAAAAATAATTTCAGGCATTGCTTCATGACATTTAATGGTCCTCATGAATGGCCCCCTTCAGAAAATATGGAAATGGCGATTCTTTGGTTGTCTTTTAATGCAATGAAAGACGGGAGAATCAAAAAAGACGACCGGCTGATCGGTTCAGCTTTAAATAAAATGACAACCATGGCCGATGACCGGATTAAAGAAAAAAACATGCTGGAGGCTGCCAATATCCTTGAATATGAGATGAGCTGCCTTGGGGGACTCGCCGATACTACGGCAACCGGAGAAAAGCTGAATAAAGTCCTACAAAACCCTGTCTACCTGAAACAGTTAAAACACCGGGAAGAAATGCTCCTGAAAGAGAAACAGGAGCAGCAACTGATGATGAACCAGCTTTTCGTAAAGGATATACAGTGGTGGAAAAACAACATTGACAAATATAAAACTGCCGAGACCCATCCCGGCGATGTTGAAGAACAAATAAAAAACAAGCGCCTGCTCTCTTTTCTGAGTCTTTTATGTTATTCCAATGCCCTTGCTGCAATAAACCAGAATAATACCGAACTGTCGTTCAGAATCGTCGATATTTATGAATTGGCCGACCCCGCGAATCCTGAACCTGATTATTTGCGATCAATCCTTTTTATGAGGCAAAAAGATACCGTTTCTTCCATGAATCAGCTTCAAAAAGCCGTCGACAAAGGATTTTCTGATAAACTCCGGGTCATGCAGCAAAATGAATTCCAAAATCTGAGGGATTACCGGCCCTATTTTGATCTTCTTCAAAAAATGAAATAATGGATCCGACGCCAAATCCTGAATTCTTTACACTATTAAAGCAGCGATTCAAAGGGGAGATTTTCCTGGATAGATTGCACCGGCATCTCTATGCAACGGATGCCTCTGTTTACCGTCAGATCCCATTAGGGGTTGTTCAGCCGGAAGATCCGGAAGATATCAAAACACTGATCGGAATTGCAGGAAGGTTCAGAATCCCCCTTATTCCCAGGACAGCCGGCACCTCGCTTGCAGGACAGGTTGTTGGTTCCGGTCTGGTAACGGATGTTTCCAGGCATATGACAAAAATCCTGGAGATAAACAAAGAAGAACACTGGGTAAGGGTTCAACCGGGTGTGATCCTCGATGAATTGAACAAAAAGCTGGAACCCGACGGATTGTTTTTCGGTCCTGAAACATCGACTTCAAGCCGTTGCATGATTGGCGGAATGGTTGGGAATAACTCCTGTGGTGCGCATTCCATTATTTATGGAAGTACCCGCGACCATGTGGTTTCCATTAAAGGGATCTTAAGCGACGGGTCGGAAGTTGAATTTACCGATCTGACGCCGGAGCAGTTTTTGAAGAAATGTGAGGGCGATTTACTGGAAAACAAGATCTACCGGCAAATCAGGGAAATACTCTCAAAACCTGAAAACCAGGAACAGATCCGAAGGGAATTTCCTGATCCTGCTATTCATCGCAGGAATACCGGCTATGCAATTGATCTTTTACTGAATACGGACGTTTTTGATCAGAACCCATTCGATCCAGGGTATCCGTCATCTTCTGGAACAGGAAAGATACCGTTTAACTTTTCGAAACTTATTGCCGGATCCGAGGGAACCCTGATATTCATCACAGAGATAAAACTCAACCTGGTTGAGTTACCGCCAAAAGAAAAAGCGTTGATATGTGTTCATTGTAAAACGGTTCCCGATGCGCTAAAGGCAAACCTGATCGCACTGAAATACCAACCCGGTTCCGTGGAACTCATGGATAAAGCGGTGATGGATTGCACAAAGGACAACATCACTCAGCGTAAAAACCGGTTCTTTATTGAGGGAGACCCTGGTGCCATCCTGATCGTTGAATTTGCACGGGATTCGAAAGAGTCAATTCGTGAAATCCACGTCGCGCTGGAAAAGGAAATCCGGGCTTCGGGAACAGGATATCATTTCCCGGTCATCTTTCCTCCCGACCTGAAAAAAGTCTGGGATCTTCGTAAAGCAGGTCTGGGTGTGTTATCGAACTATCCGGGCGACCGGAAACCTGTCCCTGTAACGGAAGATACTGCTGTCACCCCTGAAGCGCTTCCACAGTATATTGACGAATTCACCCGGATGATGGAGCGATTGGGATTGACTTGTGTTTATTATGCTCATGTCGGATCCGGAGAGTTACATCTTCGGCCCGTATTGAATTTAAAAGATCCCTGTGATGTTGAGCTGTTCCACACCGTTGCGTTGGAAACGGCCAGACTGGTCAAGAAATATAAAGGATCGCTGAGCGGGGAACATGGCGATGGCCGGCTCAGGGGAGAATTCATTCCACTGATGCTGGGAGACCATAACTACCAGATCCTGAAATCGATCAAAGCACGCTGGGATCCGGATGGCATTTTTAATCCCAACAAGATCACCGATACTCCGGTGATGAATAGCAATCTGCGCTATGAGCCCGGAAAAGTAATTCCCGATATACCGACCGTTTTTAATTTTTCATCTAGCCAGGGAATATTAAGAGCCGTTGAAAAATGCAACGGATCTGGCGATTGTAGGAATACGGTATTGACGGGCCGCTGGATGTGTCCCTCGTATATGGCTTGTCTGGATGAAAATACAACAACAAGAGCCAGAGCCAATATTTTACGGGAATTCCTGACAAATTCAACTAAGAAAAATCCTTTCGATCACCAGGAGATCTACGATATCATGGACCTTTGTCTTTCGTGCAAAGCCTGTAAATCAGAATGTCCTTCGAATGTCGACATCACAAAATTAAAAGCGGAATTCTTACAGCATTACTATAATGATCACCGGATCCCTTTCAGGACACAGCTTATTGCCAACATAACATCCGTCAACAGGCTTGGGAGCCTGCTTCCGATGGTCTTCAACTTCCTTATCAGGAATAAGGTCACTTCAGGGGTCATTAAGAACCTCCTGGGTTTTGCTTCACAGCGCAGCATTCCTCCGTTGTACGCCACTACCCTTCGTCATTGGTTATCAAATTACGATCAGGATAAAATAACGGGAAAAACAGTAGTTCTGTTTGCCGATGAATTCACCAACTTCAATGATGTCGTGGTTGGTATGAAATTCATCAAATTACTCAATGCACTTGGTTTTAAAGTCATTATTCCGCCACATGAAGAGAGTGGCAGAACCTTCCTTTCCAAGGGGATGGTCAGGAAAGCAAAGAAACTGGCAAACAGGAATGTCAGGAAACTCAAAGACCTGATCGGTCCGGATTCCCCCCTCGTAGGAATTGAGCCATCGGCGATTCTTACCTTTCGCGACGAATATCCTGATCTTGTCGATGGAGATTTAAAGAAAGAAGCCCGTTCTCTTGCTGAGAACACCTTTTTGTACGATGAATTTATACTCAGGGAATTTAATTCCGGAAATATTAACCGTTCCCTGTTTACCAGCGAACTTAAAAATATCAGGCTTCACGGTCACTGTCATCAGAAGGCGCTGGCTTCTGTTGAATGTACGCAAAAGATGCTTTCCATCCCGGTGAATTACAGGGTCGGGGAGATCAAATCGGGATGTTGCGGGATGGCAGGTGCTTTTGGTTATGAAAAGGAGCATTATGAAGTTTCGATGAAGGTCGGCGAACTTGTTCTCTTTCCTGAGATCCGCCGTACGCCCGAAGAGTTCGTTATTGCCGCCCCCGGGACGTCATGCCGGCATCAGATCTATGAAGGTACGCAGCGGATCGCCTATCATCCCGTGGAGATCCTTTACGAAGCTTTATTGAAGAAATAGCGATGACGGATGAAAATTGAATCTCGCAAGCGAGGTTCTTCCATCTCAACATCCGGTTATTTCAGTCCGCGATTTTCCAGAAGGGCATCAATCTTAGGCTCGGAACCACGGAACTTTTTGTAGAGTTCCATCGCATCTGCAGACCCTCCTTTTTCAAGGATCTCTTTTCTGAACCTTTCTGCCGTTGCATGATCGAATATATTCCCGGTCTCCTTGAATGCCTGGAAGGCATCTGCATCAAGTACCTCAGCCCATATATAGCTGTAATATCCGGCGGTATATCCACCTGTCATGGTATGCTGGAAATAGGTCGACCGATACCGGGGAGGGATCTGGGATATCAGACCGATCCGGTTCATCGAATTAGCTTCGAACTTTAAGACATCCAGATCCCCGATCTCTCGCAAGGTATGATAATCCATATCCAGTATGGATGCCGCGATATATTCGGTGGTTTTAAATCCCTGTCCGAATTTTCCGCTCTTTTCAATCTTTTCAACCAACTCTTCCGGAATAATTTCCCCGGTTTTGTAATGACGGGCATAAACCTTTAACACCTCAGGTTCAAATACCCAATGTTCCATGATCTGTGACGGAAGCTCCACAAAATCGCGCGGAACTCCGGATATTCCGTTGTATCTTACATTTTTCATCAATCCCGCCAGGGCATGTCCGAATTCATGGAAGAAAGTCTCAGTTTCATCAGCAGTCAGTAACGCCGGCTTATCAGCGGTGGGTGCAGAGAAGTTGCATACCAGGGTCATGACCGGGGCAACTCGTTTTCCGTCCTTATATGATTGCGACCGGTAGCTCCCGCACCATGCGCCACCCCGTTTACTTGCCCTGGAGTGGAAATCCATATACAACACACCCAAATGAGAGCCATCGGAATCCTTACATTCATAAAGAACTACATCCTTGTAGTATTTGGGGGCATTATCCACCTTTGTAAAGGTGATTCCGTAAAGTTTATTCGACACATAAAAAATTCCTTCACGAACATTGTCAAGCTTGAAATAGGAGCGCAACGTTTCCTCATCCAGATCGAACCGCTCCTTCAGTACTTTTTCATTAAAATACCGCCAATCCCAACCTTCAAGTTCAAAATTCCCTCCCGATTTCCTGATCATGACCTCCATGTCGGAACATTCCTGTTTCGCCTTTTCAAGGGCAGGAACCCATATCTGGTTAAGAAGGTCATATACATGCTGAGGCTTCTTTGCCATTCTTTCTTCCAGGACAAAATCGGCGAAGGTCGGATACCCCATCACCCTGGCTTTTTCCAACCGCAATGGGATCAGCTTCCGGATGACATCCTTATTATCCTTATCATTATTGTTGTTCCCGCGACTTATATAAGCATTGAACATCTTCTCCCGAAGATCCCGGTTATCGGAAAACTGTAAAAAAGGCATAACACTTGGATTCTGAAGGGTGAACACCCATTTCCCTTTTGTGGAGGAGTCTGAAGCGGCCGTTTCAGCAGCAGCAGTTATGATCCCCTGTGGAAGACCAGAGAGGTCGGAGGTATTACTTAACACTAATTTAAACCCGTTATTTTCTGCCAGAAGATTCTGGCCGAATGTCAACTGCAGCATTGAAATCTCCTTATTCAACTCACGGAGTTTTTCCTGTTTCGCGGGTCCCAGGTTTGCACCTCCTCTTACAAAATCTTTGTACATCTCTTCCACCAGCCTTTTCTGGTCAGGATCCAGATTCAGATCGTTCCGTTTTTCATAAATAGATTTGACTCTGATAAACAGATCCGGATTAAGGCTGATATCATCGCCATGCTTGGTCATTAGCGGAGAAAGCTGTTTTGCGATATTCTGCTTCTCCTTGTCTGTATTGGCGCTGTTCAACCCGTAAAACACATAACTGACCTTTTCCAGTAAGGTTCCGCTCTGATCGAAAGCCAGGATGGTATTTTCAAACGAAGGAGGATCAGGATTGGCAGTGATGGCTTTGATCTCTTCCTGATGTTGCCGGATCCCTTCCAGGAAAGCCGGCATATAATCCGTATTTTGTATTTGTTCGAAGGGAGGAACACCGAATGGAGTTTCCCATTCATGGAAAAATGGATTCAGATCCTGCGAAAATCCTGATATTGAACTAAAGATCATCATAATGGTGCAAACAAAATTTCTTATCATGGTTTTACTGTTTTGATATTATTATTCAATGGGTGTTTCGGACCCACTTACCTGAAATATAGTTTGAAAAACAAAGAACGAAGATAGATAATTTTCGAAATTGACGTAGACTACCCTTTACCCGATCTTCAAGGTTATCCCCTCTTCTACCGCATAGGATTCAGGGAAGACAGTTCTGGCTTCATCAACCAAAGGCCGCAGATCGTCGTAACGGGCAGAAAAATGGCCGAGTAATAATTTTCCGGCATTGGCCTTTTTTGCAATGGTCGCTGCTTCAATGGCCGTGGAGTGAAATTTTTCATCGGCGGCAGCAGCCAGTTCCTGCATGAAGGTAGCTTCGTGATAAAGAACAAGCACTTGTTGAATATTCGGAAGGATATCTTCGAAATAACCTGTATCACTGCAATAGGCAAAAGACCTGGCTTGAGGAACTTTTCTCGGTGGATTCTTCTCCCTGAAGACAAAACCACAGGTGGGGATGCTATGCTTCAGGGGAAAACTGTGAACAAGAACCCGTTCCTCTTCCAAAATAATTTCGGGTTGGTCAACCCGGAGGGGATGGAAGATCAGGGGATAGATCAACTGCGTTTGAGAAGCCTGAAACTGAATATCAAGAATTTCCTCAAGCATAGGAGGAGCGTAAAGGTGAAGTTCTTCCTTCCGTCCGAGCATATGCATCGAATTCAGAAGTCCTATCAATCCAAAGAAATGATCGCCATGAAGGTGACTGATAAAAACATGCTTTATCCGATGATAAGAAACATGATACTTTCGTAATTGAAACTGGGTTCCTTCGCCACAATCTATTAAAAAGAAGCGCTCATTTATATTAAGTAAATGAGCGCTGAGATTCCGGTTATATGCTGGAACTGCGGCATTGCTGCCCAGTACCGTCAGTGAAAAAGTCATGTCGTCGTCTCAGGTTCCGGGGCATTATCTTTTTTTTCAGATTTCGGATTTTTGGCTTTTTCTTCAGCTTTCACCATATCAGCTTTAAGATTTGCGAGAGCATCGATATCGCCAAGGGTGGTCTTTTCAAGATTGTCCTTGACTTTCTTAATGGTTTTCTTGGTGTCTTTCTCTTTTTTCACCGTAGCCTTCGATTCCTTGTTCTTCTCGGCATATAAAACATCCTGGAAGATCTTGCTGTGCGAGAGAATGATCTTTTTGTTCTCTTTTGAAAACTCAATCACTTTAAAATCCAATTGTTCTTCTTCCTTAGCCTGAGTGCCGTCTTCTTTGTTCATGTGCCGCAGCGGAGCAAATCCTTCAACCCCGTATGGTAAAGCAACGATAGCTCCTTTATCATTCAGGTTGACGATGGTACCTTTATGGACAGATCCGACAGAAAATACGGTTTCAAATACATCCCACGGATTTTCTTCGAGCTGTTTGTGACCAAGACTCAGTCGACGGTTATCGACATCAACATCGAGAACGACAACTTCAATGTTTTCACCGATCTTGGTAAACTCGGCAGGATGCTTGATCTTCTTCGACCAGGAGAGATCCGATATATGAATGAGTCCGTCAACCCCCTCTTCGAGTTCAACAAAAATGCCAAAGTTTGTAAAGTTGCGAACAATCGCCTGATGCTTTGATTTGAGTGGATATTTGTCTTTGATATTTGCCCACGGATCAGGGATCAGTTGTTTAATACCCATCGACATTTTACGTTCTTCCCGGTCGAGGGTCAGGATAACTGCTTCAACTTCCTGTCCTACTTTTAAGAAATCATGAGCGGTACGCAGATGCTGCGACCATGACATTTCCGAAACGTGGATCAATCCTTCAACTCCGGTAGCGATCTCCACGAAAGCACCATAATCGGCAATAACAACCACCTTCCCTTTGATCTTATCCCCGATCTTAAGGTTCTGATCAAGCGAATCCCATGGATGGGGCGTGAGTTGTTTCAAACCAAGCGCAATACGTTTTTTATTGTCATCAAAGTCGAGGATGACAACCTTTATCTTTTGATCAAGCTTGACAATTTCTTCAGGATGGTTAATTCGTCCCCAGCTAAGATCAGTAATGTGGATCAACCCATCAACACCGCCAAGGTCAACAAATACGCCGTAACTGGTGATGTTCTTTACCGTACCTTCGAGGATTTGCCCCTTCTCAAGTCTCTTGATGATCTCTGCTTTCTGGGCTTCAAGTTCGTCTTCGATAAGCGCTTTATGGGAGACCACTACATTTTTATATTCGTGATTGATCTTCACGACTTTAAACTCCATCACCTTGTCGACAAAAATATCATAGTCGCGGATGGGTTTAACATCAATTTGAGAACCGGGGAGAAATGCTTCAATACCAAAGATATCGACGATCAGCCCTCCTTTGGTACGCGATTTTACATATCCCTTGATAATCTCCTGTTTTTCATAGGCATCATTGATCCGTTCCCACGACTTAAGGATCCGGGCCTTTTTGTGCGAAAGCAGCAATTGTCCGGTTACATCTTCCTGGTTTTCAACATATACTTCGACTTTATCACCCACTTTCAAATCGGGATTGTAGCGGAATTCGTTAAGCATTATAACGCCATCGGATTTAAATCCGATATTGATAACCGCTTCCCGGTTATTCATGGCAACAACGGTACCTTCAATTACTTCGTGATCCTGTAAGGCACGTAACGTTTGATCATAAACATCTTCCAGTTTTTTACGTTCATCGGAAGAATATATTTCATGCTTTTTTCCAATGGAATCCCAATCAAAATCTTTCAAATCTTCTTTGGTAGGTCTTTTGTTTTTTTTCTTGGCATCCGGAACTTCATTGACAGGATTGATTGATTCGGTTTGTTCAACTTGTTCAATAGGTTCAACATTCATTTCCGCAGTATGCTCCAATTCATTGCTGATGTTTGATTCTTCAGGAGTCATTCAATTTTTCTTTGTGGCAGCGCCATGGCGCCAGCCGGGTTAGACATAAATTTTTACTTGCTTTGGATCATAAAGAACGTGTTCCAATTTTTTTTCCATAAAAATTGGGGTGCAAAGATAGAAATAAATATTTTCAGAACAAAGGATTATGATATAGCTCCTTAGCAATGAAGACAATCCGGTCGTGAGAATTGTCAGAGTGTATGCGATATAATTGGTTACCTTTGTACTATAAAAACTAATCTATGCCGTTGAAATGTGGTATTATCGGACTATCCGGTTCAGGAAAAACAACTTTGTTCAACTGTATTTCCAATAACCGTGCCGAAATTCATAACACTGCTTTTACAGGGAATAAATCAAATCTGGGAATCATTAACGTTCCGGATTCCCGTCTGGAAGCCATCGACAAACTGATCCATTCCGCGAAGATTGTTCCTGCAACCATCGAAATGGTTGATATTCCCGGATTATCCAAGGGCGGTAGTCATACCGAAGGCAATAAATTTCTCGCTGATATCCGGAATGTTGATGCCCTCATCCATGTAATCCGTTGCTTCGATGATCCCCAGTTACCACATCCCGAAGGCTCCATCGACCCTGTTCGTGATAAAGAAATCGTCGACCTGGAATTGCAGATAAAAGACCTTGAATCGGTAGAAAAAAAGATTTTACGTACCGAACGACTCATCAAGGCGGGAGAAAAGGATGCCAAACATTGTCTGGAGGTTCTTCATGCCTGCAAGTCCCACCTTGAATCATTCCGCCCGGTGCGCACACTGCCTGTTCCGGGAGAGGATCTTCGTTTTATTTCAGATCTTTTTTTACTGAGTGCCAAACCGATCCTTTATATCTGCAATGTTGATGACAACGCAGCCCGGGAAGGAAATGATTACTCCGGAAGGTTCTTTGAATCGGTAAAGGATGAAAAGGCCGAAGTCATACTTATTGCAGGCCGCATGGAATCTGAGATTGCCGAACTGGATTCAGAAGACGACCGCCTGGCATTTCTGACCGATGCCGGACTCCGTGAACCCGGCGTCAACCGGTTGATCCGCGCTGCTTTTCATTTGCTTGATCTCCAATGTTTTTTCACTGCCGGCCCAAAGGAGGTGAAAGCATGGACCATTAGACGTGGAATGACAGCGCCTCAGGCGTCGGGTGTGATCCACAGCGACCTGGAAAGGGGTTTCATCAGGGCTGAAGTCATGAAGTATGATGATTTCATCAAACTTGGTTCGGAGCATGCCTGCAAGGAAAACGGAAAATTATTCGTGGAGGGGAAAAATTATATTGTAAAAGATGGAGATATTATTCATATCCGTTTCAACGTATAAATATATTCTTTATCAACGAACTATCCCATTTTAGTATCGAATGACATCGTTTATTAAAAACATATTAGAGAAAGATTATTTTACCAAAGAAGATCTTATTTCATTACTCTCTGCAAATCAAAAGAATGCAAGAATAATCTTCGAAAAAGCACGGGAAACAAAACTGAAATTCGTCGGAAACAAAGTTTATTTCCGCGGACTGATCGAATTTTCAAATTTCTGTTCTAAAAACTGCTATTACTGCGGCATCAGATCCGACAATAAAAGGTACCGGAGATACCATCTAAGCGATGAAGAGGTACTGGAAGCTGCCAATTATGCATATAAACATAACTATTCTTCCATAGTAATACAATCGGGTGAGATGCGTTCCCAGGCCTTTGTTACCAGGATCGAATCTTTACTCAAGTCAATTCATGAACAAACAGATAAAAAACTCCATATTACTCTTTCTCTGGGCGAACAAACTGAAAAAACGTACCGGAGATGGTTTGAAGCCGGCGCTCACCGGTACCTGCTCCGGATTGAAGTATCCAACCCGGAACTCTACCGCAAGCTTCACCCGTCCGATCCGAAACATGACTTCCTGAAAAGAATAGAAGCTTTGAAAATACTCAGAGAGACCGGATATCAGGTCGGCACCGGAGTGATGATCGGATTGCCCTTTCAGACGATCCCCGACCTTGCGGATGATCTTATCTTTTTTCGTGATTTTGATATTGATATGGTTGGAATGGGACCTTACCTGGAGCATGAAGATACGCCGCTTTACCAGTTCAGAGACCTGCTGATGCCACAACCTGAACGTTTCAGGCTTTCGCTGAAAATGATAGCCATTCTCCGGATCCTGATGAAAGACATAAATATTGCCGCGACAACTGCTATGCAAACCATCGACCCCCGCGGAAGGGAAAAAGCCATTATGGTGGGGGCAAACGTGATAATGCCCAACCTCACTCCTCTCAAGTATCGTAACGACTATCTCCTTTATGAGAACAAACCCTGTATCGATGAAAATCCGGAAACATGCAACTCCTGTCTTGAAGTAAGGATTGCCATGGCAGGTGATGAGATTGGATATGGAGAATGGGGAGATTCAAAACACTTTAAAAATAAGATTGACAGTTGACAAGCTGAACCATGTCGAGATCCAAAAGTCCCTTGCCGGTATTTGAAAACGTCGAGATCCTTGATGCAGGATCGGAAGGAAAAGCCGTTGCACGGGTTGACAATAAGGTCATTTTTATTCCATTCGCCGTTCCCGGGGATGTGGTTGATGTGCAGATCGTCGTGCGGAAAAGATCCTACCTGGAAGGAAAGGTGATCAGGTTTCACCGATCTTCGATCCGGCGCGCAGATCCTTTCTGCGAACATTTTGGAGTTTGCGGGGGATGCCGCTGGCAGCATATGAAGTATGAAGATCAACTCTTTTATAAACAAAAGCAAGTGGAAGATAACCTCCGGCGAATAGGAAAGATAGAGGATCCGGCTGTTTCTCCGATAGTCCCCTCCCCGCGCACCCGTCACTACCGTAATAAGCTTGAATTCACCTTTTCAAACCGCAGATGGTTTACCGAGCCTAAAAAGGATGATACAGATACCGCAAAGGACAGGAATGCATTGGGCTTTCATATCCCGATGATGTTCGACCGGGTCCTTGATATCAACCAATGTCACCTCCAGGCCGATCCTTCAAATGACATTCGTTTGTTCATCCGGGATTATGCCCTGACCCACGGTCTGAGCTATTATGATGTCAGAAACTGGAATGGCTTTCTCCGAAACCTGATCATACGGAATACCGTAACCGGCGACCTTATGGTCATCCTGGTAGTCAGGACTGACGATCGCCCGGTAATAAATCAAATGCTGGATGAATTGTCAAAAGCATTTCCCGCCATCACGTCCCTGTATTTCGTTATTAATCCAAAGAAAAATGACGTCATCCATGATCTGCCCGTGAACCTTTACAAAGGTTCCCCTGATATCGTTGAAAAAATGGCAGTTTCTTTCTCCGGGCGAACGGAACTGGATTTTCATATCGGACCTGTCTCCTTTTTTCAGACCAACTCTTACCAGGCACCCAACCTGTACCGGTTTATATCAGAGCAGGCAGGTTTGACGGGAAATGAAACAGTATATGATCTGTATGCAGGAACCGGAACGATTGCCCTCTATGTTGCGCAACAGGCCGGAAAGGTCATTGGCATTGAGTCGGTCCCTTCAGCAATGGAAGATGCCAGGAGGAATTCGCAGCTTAATGACATCCGGAATGTTCTTTTCTTTACCGGTGAAGTGGAGAAGATATTAACCGGCGATTTTCTCGCTGAGCAAGGTCATCCCGATGTCATTATTACCGATCCTCCCCGGTCAGGAATGCATGAAAAGGCAGTCAGGGCAATACTTTCAGCTTCGCCTGAAAAATTGATCTATGTCAGTTGTAATTCAGCAACCCAGGCAAGAGACCTTATCCTGCTAAGGGAACAATATAACGTAGTCCGGTGCCAGCCCTTCGATATGTTCCCCCATACCCATCATGTGGAAAATGTGGCCATCCTTATAAAGAGGTAATATTCTTTTCCGGATTCGACCTTATCCACGAAACAACCTTGCCGAGATCATTGGTTTCAGCATCATAGATATAATCAGCCTGATTATAGAACACTTCCCGTTCTTCCAGATGCCGGGCGACAGATTCGAAAAGATCTTTTCCCTCAAATTCCTTAAGTACCGGGCGTTTTCTTTTGACTTTTTTCAGACGAAGGACCAACTCCCCGATGCTCCAACGCAAATAGATGGAATACCCCGAATTTTTGATCAAACTCATATTATCAAAGAAGCAGGGAGTCCCTCCGCCTGTGGAAATAACACATTGATCAAGTTGCCGTGTTCCCGATAACAAATCATGTTCTATCTTCCGGAAATTCGATTCCCCGTATTTGATAAAGAAATCATAGATGCTTATCCGGTACTTTTCCTCAAACAGATCGTCAAGGTCCGAAAAAGAATAACCCAGTAATTCAGCCAGATCCGATCCGGTTTTCGACTTGCCGGAGGCCATATAACCGATAAGATAGATGCGCATGGGAGGTAAAATTACAGATTTTTTTAATGATTAATAATTCGTACTTTTGCTAATTATTTGAAAGGCATTCCAATGAAGATGAATTATTTTTTCCCGATATTTGGAATCATCGGGATCTTAATGTTTGGCTCATGCAATACGTCTTCCGACAACCCGGAAGAGATGCTCTCAGCAGATGTTGTTACCAATCCCAATACCGCCAACGGTCAGGTTGATAAAACCAGCCTGCCCATCATGCAGTTTAAGGAAAAAGAGCATGATTTCGGTAAGATCCTTCAGGGAGAGACCGTTTCGATAAATTTTAAATTCACGAATGTTGGAAAATCCGACCTGATCATTGCAGAAGTGAGCACTTCCTGCGGGTGTACAGTACCATCTTATCCCAAAACACCAATCAAACCTGGTGAAGAGGGAATCATCAAAGTTGCATTTGCCAGTAAAGGACAAAAAGGATTTCAATCAAAAAATATTTTAGTGGTCACCAACACCCAACCAAATACGACCGTTCTCAGGATCAAGGCGCAGGTTGTGAGTGCGGCGGAAAATTAAATGATCTGTTGGTTAAATCCTGAAAGACAGAAGATCGAAAAAAGATAACAAGCTGTTGTTTTAACAAAAGAATTGAATTTTTTAATTATTAACCTTGAACCCTATGACAAACCTATTAAGCATTTTATTACAGGTTCCGCAAAGCGGAGCAGGTGGTCAACAGACTAATTACTGGTCTTATCTTTTCTTATTACTCATCGTGGTAGTGTTTTATTTCTTTTTCATCCGTCCGCAAATGAAGCGTTCCAAGGATCAGAAGAAATTCAGAGAATCTCTTCAGAAAGGACAAAAAATCATTACCATTGGTGGAATTCACGGCAGGATTGTCGAAATCCAGGATACAACGGTAACCATTGAAATAGAAAATCAGGTTCGTATCAGGGTTGAGAAATCGGCCATCGCCATCGATAACTCGCAAACCATCGAGAATAAATAATCTGGTGTAAATCCGTTCCACCGTGAAGCCTAAATTTCTCGAATTCATTCGAAATGTACGGCAACGAAAGAATGAGAAATTTCGCTATCAGTTGTCCATTTTCATAGTTTGCCTGGTAATTTCACTTTTTTTATGGGTTATAGTCAGGCTTTCAAAGGACTACTATTACACTTTCAACTATCATCTCACTTTTACACAGATCCCGGGGAACTTTCGACTGGTAAGCAGCTCGGATAGTATCCTTGCGATTCAGGTGAAAGCTCAGGGTTTTGACTTGTTCTCAGAGAAATTCCTTTTCGGAAAAATCCGTCGCTATGATGTCAGCCTGAAAAATATTAAGGTCCGGTCCCGCGACTCCCAATATTATGGGATCCTGTTGACAGAACACGTCGTGAAAGAGATTGCTTCCGGAACGAATTTTAACAGCGACATCTACTCTTCTCACCCCGACACACTCTTTTTTATATTTGAAAGACGCTTCCCGAAAACCAGATAAATTGGTTGAATCGTGAAAAGGATCGGATTGACCGGAAACATAGGAAGTGGAAAAAGTACGGTTGCTGAGATATTCGGTATCCTTGGCATACCAATATATCACGCGGATCTGGAGTCGGGAAAACTCTTTGAAAACCCGGATATCAAAGATCACATCCGGAATATTTTCGGACCCGGTGTTTTTACCCTAAATGGGGTGGTTGACCGGAAAAGCCTTGCCGGAATCGTGTTCGCCGATCCGGAAAAGCTGAAAATCCTGAATTCGATCCTTCATCCCCAGGTCAAAGAAGAGTTCCGCAAATGGGTTAACCGGCAGGTTGGTTCGCGGTATATTATCCTTGAGGCTGCAATCATCTTTGAAAGCGGTTTCCGGGATGAATTTGACAGTATCATCCATGTATCCTGTCCAAGAGATATTGCGCTTGAAAGAGTCATTAAAAGGGATCATACCGACAGAAGCGAGATCATCAAAAGATTGAATTTTCAGTTGGACGATGATAAAAAGGCTGCGCTGTCCGATTTCGTGATCCATAACGGCGGAACTGAGATGCTGATCCCCCAGGTATTGAAAATACACCAAGCAATTTTGGATGACATCACGTAAAACCCGGCGGATATTCCATCCGGATCCACCGGTTAAATTTATATCTTTGAAGCTCTAAAACTATACTTACGGCTCTGATAAAAAAATTTATCGGTATTTTTCTCTTTTTATGTCTGACGACCCCCTTTCTGATGTCATATTTCTGCCTGTCCCTGCGAAAAAAGGAAATTAAAAGGGAGATTAAAAAGAAAATTATCAAAGGGATGGATAAGAAGAGTTTGCTTCTTCTATCTTTTACCACCAGGGAAGCCCTGGAAAAATTGCGTTGGGAAAAACCATGGGAATTCGAATACAATGGCCAGATGTATGATGTCGTTTCTTCAGAAATAAGAGGAGATACACTGTTTTACCATTGCTTCTGGGATAAGTTGGAAACTTCCATTAATATTCAGATCAAAGAACTCATTGCAAAAAACTTAGGACAAAATCCGCAAAACAGGGAGAACCAGAAACGTTTGATTACCTTTTTACAGACCCTGTACCTTCCTGATCATTTTCTTTGGGATCCCTATGATCGGAACCACGATAAGGAATTCTATCCGGATGACCGGTTCAGTTGCTTATCCGTTTTTCCCGAACCGGAGGTACCTCCTCCAAGAATAAGTTAAACAAATCTTCATTATTGGTTTTATCTTCCTCCATTTTCATGGAGAGTAATTCTTATTTGTTTAATGTTAATTGTTAAAAAAATGAAAAGATTTGTTTTACTATGCTTGATGTTGGAGCTGTGTATTCTTGGTCATTCCCAGATTATCACGATCAAAGACAAGGAAAATGGCCAACCGCTCGATCTGGTCACCCTCTCTAGTAATAATCCAAAAGTGTTTACGGTGACTAATGCAGAGGGACAAGCAGAAATATCGAAATTCAGAGGAGCGGAGAAGATTGAAATCCGCTTGATCGGGTACCAGACTTCCCTCGTGAGTTTTGCCGATCTTGAAAAATCAAATTTTATAATAACCCTGAGTCAAACTGCAATCAATCTCGACCAGGTCGTTATTTCCGGAACCCGTTGGAAACAGGATGAGCGGGAGATCCCGGCAAAAATTCTGATCATTTCACCCAAAGATGTCATTTTGGGAAATCCACAAACAACGGCTGATATGCTTGCTGAATCGGGAGAAGTATTTATTCAGAAAAGTCAGCAGGGTGGCGGAAGTCCGATGATCCGTGGATTTGCCACGAACAGGCTTCTTTATACCGTTGATGGCATCCGTATGAATACAGCCATTTTCCGGAGCGGAAACCTCCAGAACGTAATTTCGCTGGATCCGTTTTCGTTTGAAGACGCCGAAGTGATCTTTGGTCCCACTTCCCTGATCTATGGAAGTGATGCTATTGCCGGAGTAATGAGTTTCCGGACGCTGACCCCTCAGTATTCACTGTCGTCCAAACCGCTGGTCAGCGGAAATGCCGTAACACGGTATTCCTCGGCCAACAATGAGATCACCGGCCATTTTGATGTTAATGTCGGATGGAAGAAATGGGCCTTTGTGACCAGTTTTTCCGCCAATAGATACGGAGATCTGACCATGGGAAGCTATGGTCCTGATGACTATCTCCGGCCTTGGTACGTCGAACGCATTGATAACACGGATGTTGTCGTTACCAATGATAATCCGAAAAAACAGAATCCGACCGGATATACCCAGACCAATCTGATGCAAAAGATCAGTTTCAAGCCAAATGATAAATGGGAATTTCAGTATGGATTTCAATATTCAATTACGAGCGATTATTCGCGGTACGACAGGTTGATTCAGACGAAGAAAAATGGGTTGCCCAAAAGCGCCGAATGGTACTATGGCCCCCAGGAGTGGATGATGAACAACCTGACCATAACCAACAGCGCTTCCAACGTCGTTTATGACCAGATGACGATCCGTCTGGCCTGGCAGTTATTTAAAGAAAGTCGGATCAACCGTAATTTCCAGGACACCATCCGATATAATCGGTTGGAAAAAGTCAATGCCTATTCAGCCAATTTCGACTTCACCAAATCACTCGGACAGAAACATACCTTTTATTATGGTCTGGAAGTTGTCTGGGACGATGTTAAATCAACCGGAACCGATGAAGACCTCAATAGTGGGAATATGGTCACGGGACCTTCACGCTATCCGCAATCGTCCTGGTCCTCCTATGCTGCATATCTCAGTTATAACTTTAAAGTTACCCCAAAGTTCCTGATCCAGGCGGGGCTCCGTTATAACTATTTTGTCCTTAATGCCGATTTCACCAATAACCTGCCTTTTTATCCGTTCCCCTTCTCTGAAGTCAATTTGAATGAAGGAGCGCTGACCGGAAATCTCGGGTTGGTATATAATCCCGGTAAAAAATGGACATTGATCGCAAACTTCTCCACCGGCTTCCGGTCACCGAATGTGGATGATCTCGGTAAAGTGTTTGATTCCGAACCCGGAAGCGTGGTTGTTCCTAATCCTGATCTTAAAGCCGAATATGCCTATAATGGCGAAATTGGTATTTCGAAAGTTTTCGGGGAAGTCGTTAAGATCGATCTGACAGGATACTATACTTACCTTGATAAGGCAATGGTCAGAAGGGATTATACTCTGAACGGACTCGACAGCATTATGTACGACGGGGTGATGAGCAAAGTTCAGGCGATCCAGAATGCCGCTTTTGCCACGGTCTATGGGATCCAGGCAGGTCTGGAAGTAAAACTGCCTGCCGGTTTCGGATTGACCTCACAGTTCAATTACCAGAAAGGAGAAGAAGAACTGGACGACGGCACAAAGAGTCCTTTGCGTCATGCCGCACCATGGTTTGGCATTTCCCACCTTACCTTCGGGATCAACAAACTCGAACTGGATTTCTATGCGGTCTATAACGGAGAGATCAGTTATAAAAATCTTCCCGAAGAGGAACGGGGAAAAGCCTATCTGTATGCTAAAGACCCCGACGGGAACCCATACTCGCCTGCATGGTACACACTAAATATCAAAGCGCTTTACCAGATTACCAATAACTTTTCTGTCAGCGCCGGAGTTGAAAATCTGACCGATCAGAGATACCGGCCATACAGTTCGGGGATTGCTGCAGCAGGAAGAAACTTTATCATCGCCTTAAGAGCACGTTTTTAATTACATACAACACTATTACCAATAATCTCCAGGGGGTGACTAATAAGTATAGATCAAGGATTGGTTTTTGACTGAATTTCAACAG